>Ga0180732_1000572_pt1 | contig 29550 bp, 31 predicted proteins | sample KR11_01MetaG_FD_148674 | JGI IMG/M metagenome (GOLD analysis project Ga0180732, IMG submission 148674) | Groundwater microbial communities from the Olkiluoto Island deep subsurface site, Finland - KR11_0.1 MetaG | ecosystem: Environmental > Aquatic > Deep subsurface > Groundwater | place... | reverse complement strand
GAATATATATCACTGTTGTTAGTGGTGTGAAAGTGTTGTTCCAGGGGGTACGATTCATCTGCGCCCTCGAAGGGCGCAGGGTTCTCTACCCCTTGACCCCACGTTCTAAAGATATAAGGGTTTCGTTTACTCCTTCAATGTCTCGTGTTTTCTTCGATTATCTTTATTTCTTCATCCGTCAAACCATACAGCGCATATACTTTTTTATCTATAGCCTCATCCGTTTCTTTAATCTCCCGATCCAGCGCCTCCTTCTTCGCAACTTCGATGAGGAACGGCGCCATCAGCTCCCCGACAGCACGCCTGTTATCTTCGCCATTTATCACAAGGCGCGGTATTTTGAGTTTCTGCAACTGTTCGAGTATGTTGCCGCTGCCGAGCTTTCCCGGCGCTGTGCCTTTGAGGCTGTAAAATATGAATTTGCGCATGCTGATATCAGGTATGCGAAGGCGCAGGGTGCGCACGTTGGATGAGCTTAACGGCTTGCCCTTGCCACTTGTGTAATTATAGCCTACCACAAAAACCAGCCATTCGCCCTCCTCCAGAACATAAAATGCCTCGAATTTATCAACAATGATCGTGCTCACTGGCTTCCCAAAATGGTCTTTCAACACTTCCTTATCGCCCACAGGCAGCGCATCCATAACGCTGCGTAGTGCGACCTTGCTGTGCGGGCGCAGGTTGAGGTAGTGCTGGAAATCGGCGTTGATGCGGTTCAACTGCTGGTTGAGGGAAAGCATACGGTCAACGAGGCTGGCAAATTCTTGTTGGATTTCCAAAGATGTATTTTTAATTGGAAGTTGTTTTAAGTTTACTATTTTGACCTGTGCAAAAGTTCTGCCTGCTTCAGGTACTATCATTTGATAATAGTTGTTTAACAATTTGGAATTGAATAAAGCAAGAAGGTATTTTATATTTACGCCAGTTGGTATTATTACATGAGTGCTATCTAACGAAAAATATTTCTCATTATCATAAGTTGCTACTAAATGGTCACTGGTTTGCCTACTGATGATTTTCTCATCAACTAAAAACATATTTTCGTCGGTATTACTCCAAAGCATCTCTTTATCAAAATAAACGTAAATACCTCCAAATTTTAAGGAATAACGTTCAATGTCTTTACCTCTTATGATTTTTTGGTGCTTTGATGATTCCGGCTTATTTGAAAGGTATTTTTTATTATCTCCTGTAATTATTCCCTGGTAAAACGTTGCTATTTCACCGAGTTTTATACACCCCTTTTCAAGCTTATTAAGCAGTGATAAATCACTTTTATTCAAAAGAAATTTCTTGTCTGGAATAGTTCTAAAAATCCTTTGATTGATTTCTTCTATCGCAAAAGATTTTTTAATGAATTGCTCTGCATTATCTATTTTGATTATTTTTACATTGTTTTTATCTCTCGATTCTTCGCTTTTTTCTCTTTCTAATATTAAAATTGTATTTCCGCCGATTTCAGCATCCTTGAATACTTTATCATGAATATCAACTATTTGCAATATTTTACATGTATCTAAAATGTACCCTCTAATCTCTCTAAAATGGTACGCACTCAATATCGTATTTGGAATTATGAAGGACAGCATACCGTTCATTTTTAAATATTGTATCGCACGCTCAACAAATAATGTATAAGTGTTTCCTTTATATTCCATTGAATTTGGATATTTATCTGTAAAATATGCGAGTTCTTCATCTGATACAAACTTTTGCTTTTTTCCCAGTGCTAAAGTTATGTATGGCGGATTCCCTATCACCACATCGAACCCTCTCTCCCCTTCAGCCAGCGCCTTATCAAACACATCCGCGAACTCCTCCTCCCAGTTGAAAGCCTTCTTCGCGCGCCATTCCTCCCCAAAATACCTCTTCAGCTCCTCCTCGCTCCCGCTGATGAGCGAATTCCCGACTTTTATAGTCTCACCCAGGATCGGAGGCAGCATCTCCTCAGCCTTTAGCGCCTTGAGCATCAGGTTCACAGCCGCGATCTCAGCAGCCTGACTGTCCAAGTCTACCCCATGGATGTTGTTCATGAGGATGCTGGCTTCGTAGCCTTCGTAAATGCTTTCTGAGGATTCAAAAATAATTCCTTTCCTTACATTCTCATCTATGCGTGCCTTGATCGGACGGTTTTTCTCCTCATAGTAATTCGCAAAACAGTCGTAGGCTTTGATCAGGAAAGAGCCAGAGCCGCACGCCGGGTCAAGCACTTTTATGCGCGCCACTTGCTCCGGCATCTTATCTTTGAGCAGCGCGCCCAACGTATTCTTCACGATGTAATCCACAACATAGGGAGGTGTGTAGTAAATCCCGCTCTCCTTGCGTGTTTCCTGGCTCGGCTTCAACTCAAAGGTGTTATCCTCCTTCAATCGAAGCGTATTGCCAAGATAGGTCTCGTATGTATTGCCCAGAACGTCAAAATCAAACTTCCTGAAAGAACGCGAGGTCATCTCCTCAATGATATTCTCAAGCACATGACTGCTCACGTTGATGCGGTCGTAGAACATGCCGCGCTTGAAAATCTCGCCGTTGTGAATGTCGTTGAACTTATCGAACAGCGCGCCGTCTGAGAAGAGCGCCTCATAAAGCGGGTTGTAGCGCCCCGCAGATTTCCAGAGTTTCAGTTTATCGCCGAGGATGTTAGAGTCGTCAAGAAGCAGGTGGTCTTCAGCCCATCTGATAATGATCAACCTGTCCAGGATCCTCTGTACTGCGCTCTTAAGTTTCTCAATATCGAAAATCCCTTTTTCATCCTTGAGCACGGAAAAATCAAGGCGCTTTCTTAATATCTCCCTTCTGGATTCCAGGAATTTTGCATATTTCGGGTCATTTTCATGCTTTGCATAATCGGGGAAAAGCTGGCTCAGATCAGGTGGTTTGCCCTCATTCAGGAAATTATTTCTGTAGATATCATTGGCAAGCTTAATGCGCCAGTTGTTAAGCAGCCCCAGAAATTCCTTATCAATAGGCTCTTTTTCTTCACGGGCGCCAAGTTTATCGATTTTCTCCGACAAAACGAATTCTTTGGTCAGGTGAATAAGGTCCCACAATCTTTTCACATAATCGTCAACAGATTCAAAATTTAGAACCGTCAGGCCTGTCAGCGCATTAAATACCCTGAATTTCTCAAAATTGGTAAGAATTGCCCATTTACAGTTCTTACTCGCCGCATAGAGAATTGACTGCCGTTCTTCAAGCGTCCAGTCTCCTTTTACTTTATCGCGATGTTGGATCACTCCAAAGCGCTTTGCTTCAATAAAGATAGTGGGTTTCTTATCAAGTTTCAGAGCGACATCTGCAAAACCTGCTCCGCGGATAAAATGTTCCCTGTCATATTCATCAGGATTCCTGATGTCCCAACCGAGTATCTCGAACAATCGATCAATAAAATCTGCGCGTACGTTGGCTTCGCTGATCGCCGCCATCTCTTTTGGTTCGTCATTTTTGGATTTCTTAAGAGACTTGTAGCTCGTTACAAGTTTTTCAATATCCTGCCTTATCCTGCTCATAGCTTCATTATCTATCAATTAACGCAGCTCCTTACAACCTCATCCGAGAAACACAAGACGTCTTATATGATTAAAAATGTTGCGATTTAAATTTGAAATTAACAATGACTCAATCCTAACTCAGCATCTTCTCCATTATCCCCAGCGCCTTCCTCAAATTCGCCTCAGATGTAGAATAAGATAGCCTTATATGTCCTTTCCCATTCTCCCCAAAAGCCGAGCCCGGAGTAACTATGACCCCGTTCTTTAATAACTTCTGCGGCGCCTCTTCATCCTCAACCTCAGGGAAAGCGTAGAAAGCTCCCTGCGGTTTGACGCATTTTATCCCCATCGAACTGAATCCTTCCATCAATATATCCCTTCTTGCCCTGAAGCTCTCACGCATCTCGCGCACGCAGTCCTGCGGCCCCTCGATCGCAGCAAGCGCAGCCTTCTGGGCGATAGAGCAGGCGCACGCCTGGATGTACTGGTGCACCTTTACCATCTGTTCAATGTATTCCTTACGCGCCGCTGCATAACCGATGCGCCAGCCTGTCATTGCATAGGTCTTTGAAACTGCGTTGATCGTGATTACGTTATCAGTGAACTGCGCGGGACTGACATGCTCGCCCTCGTAGATGAAATGTTCATAGACCTCATCAGAAATTATCGTTATATCGTTCTCCTGTGCAAGTTCAGCCAGACCCTTTATTTCCTCTCTGGTCTGCACCGTCCCTGTAGGATTTGAAGGCGAATTTATAATTATGGCGCGGGTTTTCGGGGTAATGCGCTCGTTCACTGCATCCGGGGTCAGTGTCAGATTTTCACCCAGCGGAACGCCGACGACCTGTCCTCCGGCAAGCTTTGTCAGGGCGGAATATGATAAAAAACCAGGATCAGGCACCAATACTTCATCCCCGTTATCTACAAGAGCCTGCAGCGCGAGATGAAGCGCCTCAGAAGCGCCGGCTGTGACGATAATTTCATCTTGCGCGACCGTAAAATGGTTATCCCTTTTGAACTTGGCGCACAGGGCTTCCCTCAGTTCAGGGATACCCAGGTTCGCAGTATATCCGGTGAACCCTTTATTGATAGCATCGATAGCCGCTTTTTTTATGTGCTCCGGTGTATCGAAATCCGGCTGACCAAGTCCCAGGTTTATGGCATTTGGTCCCGCCCCTTCGAACATCTTCCTGATACCTGAGATGTCAAGCCCTTTTACCCTCTGCGAAAACATGTTCCTCACTCAAATACGGTGTGTCGTTTTTTCAACTCGTCTTCACTTGCGCCGGTCTTTACCATAAGTTCAGTAATAACCGCATCCATAAATACCAGCGCTGATATCTCAAATACAGTCCCAAGTGGCGCAAGCTGGGTGTACCCTATCATTCGCCGTTCCTGGTAATCCTCATAATCAATATCTTCTTTGGGTCTGCCGGGAATGATCACGACCACATCCGATAATTTCCCCAGCGTGGAATCCTTGTTCGAAGTTATTGTCGCAAGTTTTGACCCGAGCTTTTTTGAAATAGAGCCAAGGTTTGCTATTGACGTAGTTTCTCCTGAGCCCGAAACTGCAATGACAAGGTCATCAGGCTGCACAGCAGGTGCAGTTGTTTCTCCTACAACATGAACCGCAAATCCCATATGCATAAGTCTCATAGCAAAAGCCCTTGCCGCTAAACCTGACCTTCCTGCCCCCATGAGGAATATCCTTTTTGCCCCAAGAATACTGTCCACAAGAGCTGATGCCGAATCCGTATCAAGCCTGGTGGCAACTTTCTTAATATGTTCAGCAATAAAATTCATCGATGCTCTGGTTGCTTCAAAATTTTTCTTTTCGCCGTTCATTTATCCTCTTTTATCTTCTTCAGCTTTATATTCTATACGCTTGATCTTCATATTATCAAGCTTTTTCAGCTCATTATATAAATGGAGTATCATGCCAGGACTCCCATCCCAGTGAAGGGTGAGTTTCACTCCTTTTTCCTTAAGCTGGTCTATTATTGATCTCATGAAATGGTCAAGAGCGAATTTTTTCGAGAATAACAGCTTGAATACCGCCCTGTATCCTCCCTTTGTTTTTGAATACGATATCAATTTATAACCCAGGCTCTCGTTCAGAGATATTGTATCGAAATTACATATAATTTCCAGTTCATGGCTTACAGACGAATCTACATTGGATATGCCGAAAATGACATGGCGGATGAGCGGCTCGCTAACCTTCCTGCCGAACCAGAGATTGATCTTTCCCTGGGTGCAGGAAATGTTGACCTCATCGCATCCCATCTCTACAAGGGTTATTTCCCTCCCATCAGTTAGAAAATCTGCAAGTTCTTTTGCATACATGGTCTCTGTCATGAGCTTCAAATGCCTTTCTATTACATTAGGGGATATAACTATTTTGAATTAGGGCTGATGCGAAATTGACGGCGTTTTACAAGAAAAAGTCCCGCTGCCACGGCAAGCAGTCCGGCAGGCACCCCGAAAACCAATGACCCTGTGAGAATTACTCCCCCAAAGAGTAAACTTGAAGTGGAGGGGAATTTTAATATAATGAACACAAGCGGGAGCGGAAGAACGAGTAGTTGTGCTCCGAGTCCCATAAAGGCCCAGCCGAGAATTTTATTTTGTCCATCTAACTGGTTCAGTCTTGACCAGATAAGAGGGAACACTACAATGAGGGAAAGGAGAAATATGATATATGGGTCTGCCTGGAATGGCAGGAACATGGTCAAAAGGACAAGGATTATGACAATACCCATTGTCAGGGAAAAACCGCATGCAATAGCAGTGATATTCTTTTTAGTGATGTTCATGTGACTAATCTTTCTTAATATGGACATCCATCTGGTTAAAGGGTATCTCTATGCCTTCTTCTTTGAACCGTTTGAACATATCCCTGAGTATCCTGTCAAGGACAGGGTGCCTTTCTTCATAATGTTTTATCCAAACTAGAAGTTCGAAGTTCTGGGACGAAGCCGCATATTCCGTGAACATAACTTTGGAATTGGGGACTGTGATTATCATATTATCCAGGGTCTTTATCTTCGTGTACCTGGGTTTTATCTCATAGATATCCCCGTAAACACCGCCGAATTCGACCCTGTCCCCCACTTTGTAAAGCTGGTCAATGGTAATGGTCATCCCCCCGAACACGTTCGAGAGCAGGTTCTGCGCAGCCAGGGCGATAGCCAGGCCGGCGATCCCCATACCAGCGATCACAGGACCTATCTCAACTCCTACGCCTGAGAGGGCTATCATCAAGCCAACAAGCCAGATGATATACGTTCCCGACATATCGGCAAGCGCCACAAGCCTGTCATCCATCTCCCCATTTGCCCTGGCAGAAAGTTCATACCCGTATTCCCTGATTATCTTTTTTACAAGCGATGCTGCTATCCATGTCACGAAAACAGTAAGTAAAAAATTCCTGTACATGTATTCTTTATCGTAACTATTCATTATCTCCCCCAGGTAGGGAGTTTCATGGACAGCATAATATATGCCTGCCACGAGTACCATAATGTAAAGTGGTCTTCCGATAGCAAGCAGGATGATATCGTCAAGTTTTGTTCCTGTATTTTCCGCCCTTTTAATAAGCCTCTTAAATATCAGGTTGATGGCTGCGGCTATGAGCAGACTTGCGCAAATTATGAGGATGGGGCGAAAATAAGGGGTGTAATCCATAATATTTTTTGTAATGAGCCAGTGGTCTGAAATACTTTTCCATTCATAACAGGTCAGGGTTATATATTAATAACGCTCATGCAACCCGATAACATGACTATCCAGATAGATGACCAGGGATGGGGCACACCTGTTGGAGGGGTGGGTATCATTGTTATCAGGAAAGAAACAGAAGAGATACATTACGATATTGTTCCTATCGAGCTGTTCGATCTTGAAAACTTCAAGAAAAAGACCTATATGGACAGCGCAAGAACCATTGTAGAACGGGGTTTTAACGCGCTAAAAGTCACAAAAGATGAGGAAATAGAGATATGCTCAGGCTGTATCCATGATAAGTCAGCAGAATGGCTGAAAAAAGAAGGTTATAAGTTCAAGGTCATGAAAATCGACGGCGACGCCCAGAAGAAAGGAGAGTGGATGTTCATAGAATATCTTCAGGGGTTAGGCATCCCGAATCCTCCTGTTATTGTTGAAGAAACGGTTGATGAGTACAAGGCGCAGTTCTTTTATATTATGGACTGGGTAAGGGAAGACCCTGAGGCGAGAAAGCCTCTTTGCAAGACCGGGTGGAAGTATTTCATTAAATTCTATAAAAACAAAAACAACAACAAACAGAGACGTTAACCATGAAACGGATAATTGTTGCATCGCTGAACCAGAATAAGATAAACGCGGTGAAAGAGGTTTTTCCATCGTTTTTCATAGAGGGGCAAGCCTGCGATTCCGGCGTCAGGGAACAGCCCCTGAACCTTGAGGAGATCATAAAAGGTGCGATAAACAGGGCAAAAGCAGTGTTCCGGGATTGTGAGTATTCAATCGGGATCGAGGACGGGATATCCCGTGTCCCTGAGACTGCAAGCGGGTACATGAATTTTTGCTGCTGCGCGGTTTTCGATGGCACCCGGATATACCTTGGTCTTGGTCCTTCGTTTGAATACCCCCCCGAATGTACGAAAAAGGCCGTAGAGGGTGGGATAACGATTTCAGAGGCGTTTACTCCCTTAACTGGTAAACCCAACATCGGCTATGATGAAGGAATTATTGGCTGGCTAACAGGGGGCCGGATTAACCGCAAGGATTATACAAAACAGGCTGTAGAGATGGCAAGGTTACAAATAGAAAAACGGGAATTGTATTGATTAATAATTTCAGTCCGGCAAACCTCAAAGCTAATTGTATTTGGTCTATTATTAGGGCTTTTTGAAACGAAATAGACTATTTCGGACGATTAAGAACAGTTCAAGGGAGAATTGGACTTTAATATATAATTAATACAGTAGACATTATTATATTCTAATCGACCATATAATAAATTGGGTATAACTATGCCTTCAAGAGAAACGATCGATAAAGTCCTGCATGACCTCAATAATACGCAAGGGATAGAGATATCAGCATTGCTAAGCAGGGACGGTCTGCTTATTAGTTCAACAATGGAGCGTAACGCAGATACCTTCGCCGCAATGTCAGCTACAATGTTCGGGGCAGCTGTTATTGCTGCAGTAGAGTTCGGGAAGGGATTGCCGGATAGGGTGATCGTGGAAACAAAATTAGGTAAATTGATCGCCTCTGGAGCAGGACAAAAAGCATTGATAATAGTTATGGCAAGAGACGATTCAACCCTGGGGCAGATACTAATAGAAGTGTCAAAAGCATCTGATCGAATAAATAAAGTTTTTGAGAATAATTGGTTTGAGTAGGGTACATATTAACAGTTAGCCGCAGAATATGCCTTTAAAGATTATGACTTCAAGCCTATGACTTCAAAGCTTATGACTTCAAAGCCCATTTCTTCTTTAAGTTAGGACATTCCATAATAACTTCCTGCTTTTTTTTTAATTGCATGATCGGTTAAGGCCTATATCAAAATTAGTTTGACTTGTCATTATTATGATAAGTATTTATATTATCTAAATACTAAATTATATGTACCTCAAAGTACCACTGGAAATATCATGAAAATTCGTGAGGTAATTCAGGAATTCGTGCCATGCGAGGTATGCGGCAACAGGGACATACACCAGTTCTATTTCCATGTTTTTGTCCACAAGGGGTCGCAACCTTACGTAAAGTGCTGTGAATGCGAGGAAGAGTATTATTCAACGAAAGCTAGGAAAATCCTTACAAGAGTGGAGGATGCATTCAAGGTGAGGACACATTTGGATCCTGCCATAAGTGGCGGGAATTTCAAGCCACATGATCTTCCCCATCCACTCCTGAAAGCACTGTCTGGTATTTAACCGGCTCTCATTTTTTTTTTCACCATATCAAAATACTTTTTAACCATCACCAATAATTAAGATGCATGAAGTTGTTCGGCGTGCTCGGCGACCCTGTATCACACAGTCTGTCTCCTGTTATGCATAATGCAGCATTCAAAGCCCTTGGGATGGACTGTGAATACCATGCTTTCAGGGTCAGTCCTGAAAATCTGGAAAAAGCCCTGTATGGCGCTTATGCGCTGGGATTCGGGGGGCTTAACCTCACAATACCTTTAAAGGAAAAAGCCCTGGATATCGTACAGCCATCTGAGCTTGCAAGACAGATCGGCGCCGTGAACACTGTTGATTTTGAACACGGCATGGCAGGACACAACACAGACGGTATGGGGGCAAAAATGGCGCTTTCCAGTGCTGGCATCAAAATAACAGGAAAGAACATTCTGCTTCTGGGTGCAGGCGGGGCAGCGCGGGCTATTGCATTCCAGCTAGCAAAGGACGGCGCGAGGGTAACTATCGCCAACCGCACTCTTGAAAGGGCAGAAGCACTTGCAAAAGACGTGAAAAAAGTCGGAAAAGCGCAAGCTTCAGGTTATGAAAATCTGAAGAACTTGATACAGGATAGCGACATCCTGATAAACTCAACATCAGTCGGCATGTATCCGAAAATATCCGGGACAATAGTAACATCTGATATGATGCATAAAGACCAGGTAGTATTTGATATTGTATATAACCCGCAAAACACCCTGCTTCTTAAGGAGGCAAAAAAGGCGGGCGCAACAACCATAGACGGCGTGATGATGCTGGTGTTCCAGGGCGCAGAGTCCTTTAAAATATGGACTGGAAGGACGCCGCCTGTTGATGAAATGGAAAAAGCCGTAAGGGAGAAACTGGCATGAAAATACTGATAATCGGAGGGACAGGCGATACCGGCAGGTGGTTCGTAAAATTTTATAAAAAACACGGCTTTGAAGTTGCGATATGGGGCGTCAATAAGAGAAAAGACATAGCAGAGTCCCTGGGTGTACGGTTTGCTGACGATCTTGACGGGGAGATAAAAACAAGCGATATAGTCATGATATCGGTTCCCATAAACATCACGGAAAAGACGATCCAGGAAATCGCTCCAAAAATGTTGGCAGGCAGCCTCCTCATGGACATAACATCGGTGAAAACAGGGCCTGTGGAAGCCATGCGAAAGCATGCACCCGTTGATGTGGAGATCCTGGGCACACATCCCATGTTCGGTCCATCCATACCAGACATCCGGGGGCAGATAGTTATTTTTACACCGATCGAGGGGAGGAGTGCAAGGTGGTTCCCGGTCATAAGGAGCCTGTATGAGGAAAATGGCGCTCATATCGAGATTATGAGTGCAGTTGAGCATGACAGGATGATGGCAGTTGTTCAGGGGCTCACACATTTCGCTTACATCTCCATTGGCTCAGTATTTATGGAGCTTGAATTTGACGTCGCGAACTCACGAAGGTTCATGAGCCCGATGTATGATATAATGCTCGACCTTGTGGGAAGGATACTGGCGCAGAATCCGTATCTCTACGCTATGATACAGATGAACCCTGAGGTGGCAAAGGTGCACAGGACTTATATCGACCAGTGCAACCGGATGACAGACATGGTAAGGAACAGGGATATCGAAGGATTCGTGACTATGATGAAAAAAGCTTCTGCACATTTTGGTGATACAGGATCTGCTCTTCGCAGGTCTGAGAAGCTCATAGGCACAAAGATAGCTGAGCATGAAGAACTTGTACGTTCAATAGGCAGGGAGCGTGCGCTCAAGCACATTTATTCCGGTGTCGTACACTATGGGATCGTAAAAAAAGTAGCCCCCAGGAGTGTTATTATAGAGAGAGGAGGAAAAACTACTGAACTTTTAATAGAGAATGTCCGGCTGCTGGATGAACTGGAACTGAGGGCATGGAAAACCATTGCCTTAAGAAATGTGACACGTGATGTATCGGTTTTTATCCCACCAGGCGCTGACCCGGAAATACTAAAAACCGTTTTAATAGGCGTAGATGGTGTGGTTTCAGTAGATATTATTGATGTCTTTAATAAACAAAATAATTCAAGTGTTACATATCGCATCACAATATTTGGGGATAGCAATGCCGCTCTTGTCCTGGGGGATGTGGAAACGCTTCTTAAGGGGATCGGCTGTACGGTCAGATAAGGTGTGGTTTTGAACGGTAAGGTATTATGGTGTGGTGCGGGGTAAGGTCGATAGTAAGGTAAGTTATATTAGTTATTAAAGCACGGAAACAGGAAGTGATACTATGGTGGAAAAGACAAATATCAGACCAAAACTCAACGATTTAAAAATTGGAGACGTCCTTCATGTAGGTACTGAAGATAAAGAAGAAGTGTTCAAAGTGACCAAACTGGGTGAGAACACTTATATTCTCGACCAGGGAGGAGATCTCAGGGAGTATGGAAGGGCTGTGATGGCAAAGAACATCTATGGTTTTGCTGAGAAGTACAAAGCGGTTTACTGGATAACTAAAGAAGAGAAATGATCATCATTTCTACGTTGCACTTAGACATTTAACATCGCTTTTTCGACAAGCTCCCTGGTTATGTCAGGTAATTTCCTGCCGTATTTTTTATGTTTCCTGGGTTTGCAGTTCTCAAGTGCGTATGCGAAGATTATCGGCACGCCCACAGTAGCGTCAATGTAAGGGGTAACATTCCCTTCACCTGCTTTGGGTATCTTTCCCCATGATTTTCCCTCGTTTATTGTTGCTCCGGATAGTCCTCCAGTATCCGGGCGATCCACAGTCACCTGAATGACATAATTCTCACCAGGACATTCCATACCGAGTATCTGGGATATCATGGGACCAGTCTGCTGCAGGAAGTTCTTGGGCACCCCGCCCCCGACTTCAAGCACCCCGCGCTTGATATCGTTTATCATGCTATGATGCACGATCGCAGTGCTCTCAAGAGCGTCCATTGTGGGGCTCGGGTCCACAAAATCTGCCGACAAGAGTTCCTTAGCGCCTCTTTTCGCGGCTTCGATTATAGGTAGATAACTTATGTCCATCCCAATGGAAGAATCAGCGAATGCAGGTACGAACACGGGCACATCGTATTTTGCAGCCGATGCTATGAATGATTTTTCGGGGTTTTTTGCTGTCTCGATCACGCCATCGCCAATTACTTTATAATAATGTGCAGTTGAAAATTTTTCCGGGAATTTGTTCTTTTCATGCGCTTTCCGGGTTAGGGTCTGTACTATCTTATCCTGGGCAATAAGCGTGCGCTCCATATCGATATAAACATCATATATCCGCACAACGTCATTCTCTGCAAGATCATTATCGTCTGCTGTATGATCGCCCTGGTGAACCGGCAGCCCATAAGCAAAATGCATGTCATGATAGGTATTCGCGCCTGTTGTGACTATCCAGTCAATAAAACCATTTTCTACCATGTTGATGATACCGCCGCCCATACCAACAGGAGTCATCGCACCGGCAAGAGTCAGGCATACGGTGGAGTTCTCATCGATCATGTTCTTGAAAAGATGGCAGGCTTCTGCCAGTCTCTTAGCGTTATACCCCATCCCATCAAAGACGTTATCGACCAGATCAGTAATGGTCATGTTTTTCCCTAACGAGATTGGAGATATAGGTCTGCCATTCCAGTAATCGTGCTTCATATGGCGCATGCTGATTTCTCTCCTGTAATTAATGCGATATTTATTCTTTTAAATATTCGGCGAGCTATTTAAGAATTTGCTAATATCGAGATAAACAACGAACTAATGCGAACTAAAACGAACTCAGGTAGCGTGAGTTCGTATCGAGTTCGGTGTTAGTTTTTTTAAATGATGCCTTGTTACCCTGATGCTTTAAATAATTTGTGGATTTTATTCACATAACTCATTCGATTTATCACTTATAACTATGAAATAATCAAACGTTAAGAATGAAAAACCTTAAACACATGCAATTTCATATATCAAAATCACAGAGATAAAACAGATGATAGAAGTCGAGGTAAAAGCGCGCGTAAAAGACCCTAAACTTGTGGAAAGGTCGATCATCGCGCTGGGGGCGTCACCGATAGGGATTGAGGCACAGGTAGATACTTATTACAGCGCGCCATATCGTGATTTTGCAAAGACGGATGAGGCATTAAGGATCAGGGTACAGGACAATAAGTATTTTTTGACATATAAGGGTCCCAAGATGGACACTATCTCTAAAACAAGAAAAGAATATGAAGTTGAGGTCAATGACGCAGACTGCATGGGCAATATTATTTCCTCACTGGGGTTTACCCCGGTTGCGACCATAGTCAAGAAAAGAAAAAAATACAGGCTGGGGGATTTCATTATTTCACTTGATGATGTGCGAAATCTGGGCGATTTCATAGAGGCTGAGATCTCCATTCGGGATTCAAAGTCCCATGAAGAAAAAGTTGAGAGCATATTCAGGCTTTTTGAAAAACTGGGCATTAGAAGGGACGAGTCGATCCGGACATCCTATCTTGAGATGATACTTGAAAAATCCTAGATCGTTCGTCTATCATAGAATAAATTTATATACTGTCATTCTCTTTTCATGCGTCTATGAGCGTGTTCAGTTTACTTAATCCTCACCTGCAAGAAGCCCTGGCAACACAGGGTTTTACAGCCCCCACTGAACCGCAGGTAAAAACAATTCCCGCAGTGCTTGCAGGAGAACACGTCCTCCTTATCGCGCCAACTGGTTCAGGCAAGACAGAATCAGCAGTCCTCCCGGTATTTAATAGCATCATGGCGAAAAATGAGGAACACAGGCGGGGGATATCAGTGCTTTACATCACACCGCTTCGCGCCCTGAACAGGGACATGCTGTCACGGCTTGAATGGTGGGGAAAGGAGCTTGGCATCAAGGTCGCGGTGAGGCACGGTGATACCACAGCTTATGAGAGGCAGAAGCAGTCCCTGAAGCCTCCGGATTTTCTTGTTACGACCCCGGAGACGCTGCAAATAATGCTTACAGGGAAAAGACTGCGGAACAATCTCAGGACTGTTACGCATGTGGTCATCGATGAAGTGCATGAACTGGCTTCATCAAAGAGGGGCGCGCAGTTATCTATCGCGCTTGAACGGCTTGTGGAAGTTGCCGGAGAGTTCCAGAGGATAGGGCTTTCTGCGACCGTGGGGAGACCGGATGTAATAGCGCGTTTTCTTGCGGGAACAGAGAGGACGGCGCACGTTGTCGAAGTTTCGCTCATCAAGCAGCTTGATTTTAATGTGATATCCCCGAAACCGTCACCAAAAGATGAAGCATCATCTAAAAAACTCATGTGTTCACCTGAAGTGGCGGCGCATCTGCGGGTGATATCGGAGATCGTGGAGGCGCATAAATCCACTCTTATTTTTGTGAACACGAGAGAAGCAGCAGAGATGCTGGGCTCAAGGTTCAGGATGCTGGGGCTTTCCATTGGCGTTCACCATGGGTCGCTGTCAAAGGATGCGCGCATAGAAGCAGAGAATAATTTCAAGGGAGGCGTACTTCGAGGGCTTATCTGCACATCTTCCATGGAACTTGGCATAGACATCGGGGATGTGGACCATGTCATCCAGTACATGTCACCGCGCCAGGTCACGCGCCTGATACAGAGGGTGGGAAGGTCTGGTCACTGGGTGGGTGAGCGCTCAAGCGGGACGATAATCACGATGGGCCCAGATGATGCTGCCGAATCTTCGGCAATAACAAGACGGGCAGGAGCGGGAAAGATAGAGACCATCGAGCTTCATGAGGATAGCGCAGATACCATCGCGAACCAGATATGCGGGATGGCGCTTGATTTCGGTGAGATACCTGTTGAGAGGGTATATTCGATAATCGGGAGAGCCTATCCGTTCCGCGCACTCAAACTGGAGATGCTGCGCGCGGTCATCAAACAGCTTGTGGATACGCGGCTGATATGGTTCGAGGATGATAAGATCGGAAAGAAGCAAAAGTGCCTGCATTATTTTTACGAAAACCTTTCCATGATACCTGACGAGAAGAGGTTTGAGATATTCGATATCGTAAGCGGAAAGACTGTTGGGGCGCTGGATGAAGTGTTCGTGGCTGATTTTGCAAAGCCGGGCGCCGTGTTCATAGCAAAAGGTGAGATGTGGCGAATTATCGAGGTGATCACCGAGAAGAGCATGATCAAGGTAGAGCCGATTAGAGACCCGGGCGGTGAGATACCCAACTGGTCGGGAGAGGAGATTCCGGTGCCTTATGATGTGGCGCAGGAGGTGGGAAGCATAAGAAAGCGCATTATGGAGAAGCTCGAAAGAGGAGTGAGCGCAGAAATGATAATAGAGGAGCACGGGAAGGAGTATTCGGCTGATAGCGAAGCAACGGGTGAGATACTGGAACTGATGCAGAAGCAGAGGAAAGCAGGTCTTGCAGCGCCGACTGATGATACCGCGGTCGTGGAACAGGAAGGAACTTCGATCGTCATAAACATCTGCGGCGGGCACAGGGTGAACGAGACATTGGGGCGCGCTCTCACTTCGCTTCTCGCGGCAAGGTTCGGCGCAAGCGTGGCTATGGAAATTGACCCGTACAGGATAAAACTGGAACTTCCCAGGATGTTCCATGCCCAGAGGATTAAAGAGATGCTCATGACCACGAGCCCGGAGCACATAGAGCCCATAATCGAGATGACGCTCAAGAATACAATGCTCCTGAAGTGGAAGATGGTGCATGTCGCGCGTAAGTTCGGGGCGCTTTCCCGCGACGTTGATTATGAGCGCATAAGCATGAAGAAGCTGCTTGATGTGTTCGAGCATACTCCAATGTATGACGAAGCGGTTCGCGAGATATTCCATGACAAGCTGGATATAGAACGTGCAAAGACCGTTCTGGAGAGCATCCAGAAGGGCAGTATTAAGCTTGTGGTCCAGCGCGTAAGTCCAATAGGCGAGGCTGGGTTCAGAGGCGGGAGGGAGCTTATGGCGCCAGAGAGGGCGGACAGCTCAATAATAATGGCTCTCAAGAGCAGGATAATGGAGGATCATGTGATACTTTTCTGCCTGAACTGCAAGAAGTGGAAAGTCAGCACTGTGGTTAAAAGGGTGACTGAGAGGCCGGAGTGTCCTCTATGCACAAGCAGGCTAATCGCTGCGCTCAAGCCATGGGAGGAGGAGGAGATAAAGCTGGTGAAGAAGCCTGAGAAAGAGAAGACCGAGGCAGAGAGGAAGAGGACTGCGCGGGTGTACAGGAATGCCAGCCTTGTGCTATCGCAGGGTAAGACAGCGGTGATAGCGCTTGCTTCAAGGGGGATCGGGCCTGATACTGCTTCTAGGGTGATAAGGAAGATGAGGGAGGATGAAGAGGAGTTCTACCGTGACATACTTATTGCGGAGAGGAATTATGCGAAGACGAAGAGGTTCTGGGAGTGATAAATTTGGTTTTTGCCAAAGAATTCAAAAATTCTTCATCTTTAAAAGTATCGGAATCCTCTGAAAAGCAATTAGGATCAAATATTACACAGATGACACGGATACGCGCGTATCCGTGTCGACTGTCACGCCAGTCGATTGCGTGCACACGTATGCCAGTGCGCTGGCATACGTTGACGTGTACTCCGCGCGCATCTGTGTCCTATCGTACGGTTTTTCTCCGATGACGTATGGAATTAACTCAGGGCGTCATCACGACCTTACCCGACTTACCCGACTTCATAGCCTCAAATCCCTTCTCGAATTCATCCAGCCTCAACCTGTGGGTTATCACAGGAGATGGATCAAATTTTCCTGTCGAAAGAAGCCTGGAAGTCGTAATCCATGTATCCCATACCTTCCTGCCATATATCCCTCGTACCGTAATATCCTTCATTACGAAATCCTTTGACATGTCGATACTTACATCTTTTGTGGGCAGTCCCAGTATGGAAGCACAACCTGTGGGCCGCAATGCCTTGAGGCCTTGATTGAGAGCACTTGCGCTTCCCGACATTTCAAGGAAAACATCGGCCCCCCTGCCGCCTGTAAGAGCAAGTATCTCCTTCACAGGGTCTTTTTCATGCCTGTTTATGATAACATCCGCACCCATCTTTTGTGCGATATCAAGATGCAGTGTAGAGCCGGCAACCGATATTATCTGAGTCGCCCCTGCTGCCCTCAGGATGCCTATTGCAAAGAGGGCGGTGGGTCCTCCTCCAAAAACAGCCACCGTCTTTGCTGTGACGTCATTGCTGAAAACCGTATAAACGCTGTTCCCGATCGATTCCTGAAGTGAAGCGATCTCAAAAGGCATCTCATGAGGATTTTTCCAGACATTCGATTCAGGTATGACCGCATACTCTGCAAAGAACCCATCAACGTCCACCCCGAAGAACTTTAAATTCTCACAGATATGCATATTCCCCATCCTGCACTGCATACATTTCCCGTCAAAGATATGAGACTCAGCAGATACAAGGTCACCTTTTTGAACAAGGGTTACATCGTCGCCGGTCTCAACCACTTCGCCGCATACCTCATGACCGATAGTCCTTGGAGGGTTGATCCTCCCTCCTGACCAGGGGTGCTCCCAGTTGTAGATATGCACGTCAGTCCCGCACATGGAACATGCTTTTACTTTCACAAGCACTTCGTGATCTTGCGGTTCTGGAACAGGGAGGTCCACGAGTTCAAGACCCGGTCCTTCCTTCGTCTTTCTTACTGCCTTCATGATTCCCCTATAGAATTATAATAGATGTCATGTTGCGCAATATATATAGTTTATCGGGAAATGATTCGTTTTCAATTCATGGAAAAGTATATATTCATACAAAATTATTATTATTAGAATAGTTATCATATCATAAAACTGTGAGGATATATGACAAAACAATGCCAGAATTGTGGAAATGTTTGTGCTGACAGTGCGAGTATTTGCCTTAGGTGTCATTGCCCGTTTGGAAGAGGTGGCTATGACAAAAGACCTAAGTTAGTAGGATGTGGACGTTGTGGCGGAACTGAAACTACCCCTGGAAGAGGGTATATTGAAATAAGAGATGTTTTTGGATTAGTTCTTCGGACAGGGAAATGTCCAAACAGATGTAATGGTGGCTGGATTAGAGTTTGACCTGCGCTTTTTCATCTTCATTCTTTACAATTTGTACATAAGTAAGAATTGGATTATTTAAAGTAGCATCAGTAGTTATAGGAATTATATGAGTTTAAATAAATTTAAAACAATAAGAATAATAATGTTAATGTTAATGACTATACCTTTAGTATCTGCTACTGTTACAAATATCATCGCTTCTGAGGATACTTATTCATATTTTTTGACCCCAGATGCCAATATGGGAGGAAATACAGAAGTGAGTGTATGGAATTATTATGGTAGACAATCTGATTATGCATATATCAAGTTTGCAAACATTTCAGGGACAGGTTCACCGAACATACCATCAAATTCAAATATTAATTCAGCGACAATGTGGTTATATACAAGGGCTGGTGAGTCGCAAACTATTACATTTTATACACCAAGTGCTTCTTGGACTGAAAGTAGTTTGACATGGAATAATCAGCCATCTCCCGTTACTCCTTATGCATTAGTAGCACAAGATGGTTCAACAGCACACTGGACAAGTGTTGATGTTACGAACATTGTTCACAAATGGAATGATGGAACTATAACAAATAATGGATTGGTAGCATTATCAGATGGTGGTGGTGCTTCAGCATCTACCGATTGGCGTTCTAAAGAGAATCTAACAAATAAACCTTATATTTTAGTTGACTTTACAGCACCATCCTCGCCACCTCCTTCACCTACAACACCTGCTCCAACAGAAACTCTTACTTCAACACCTAATCCATGTTCAACATCTACATCAAGCGTCAACCTCCACGGTGAAAAGACAGATGTTATAATAGGCGAAAATGTACTCCTGAAACTGTCTGCAATAAACATAATAGGAAATCCGATAATGCATGTTCAGGTTATTATTATTCCTCCTAATGGGTGGAGTGTTACCTCGTCGGAATTTTCGAAATCTGGAGCCGGACAATACGTGACTATGTATGATCTCAAACCAGTGGATGGAAGCAGAGATATCGAGGTAAATATAATGCCCAACCAGATTGGTGATAATTTCGAGGTAAAAGGAAGAATCATTTACTATTTTGGAGACGATCTTTCAACAAAAGAAGATTGTACGCTGAAACTTCCCATAAAAGTAAAAGAAAATTCAACAACTAACCCCTCACCTACATCCACAACTATGCCACAACCGCCAACTCCGGGACTGACTCTAACACTTTGGATTTCTATATTGATATTATTTCTCATTTGCGTCCTTTACTTTAAATACACCAAGCTTCAAGGCAGGAGATAAGTTTGGCGTATTTGAAATAACATTGTTACACCAAAACATTTTACCGTCTATAATGATACATACTGAATTGGGCGAGAATGAATGAACAATAGAATGGATTTCTTAAAAAGCATGATCCAGGACCTGAAGGACAGGAATCTGTATTCAGAGCTACCCGTGCTTGGGACTGAGCAGAAGAACCGCGTCGTTCTGAATGGAAAAGAAGTTATCATAATGTGCACTAATAATTACCTCGGGTTCGCGAACCACCCACGGCTTCGGGAGGCAGCAAAAAAAGCCATAGACACATGGGGATTCGGGACCGGCGCGGTGAGGCAGATAGCAGGCACCATGGAGATACATATCCAGCTTGAGGAGATGCTGGCAGAATACAAGTGTACCGAATCCTCCCTTGTGTTCGTCGCAGGTATCGCTGCTAACAGGGGCACCATCCAGGCATTGATGGGAGAAGAGGATGCCATCATCAGCGACGAGCTCAATCACGGGAGCATTATCGATGGAGTGAGACTCACCAAATCAAAGCGGGTGGTGTATCCTCATCTTGACATGAGCGGTTTGAAAAAAGCGCTCCTTGAGACAAAAGATGCAAGGAGAAGGCTCATTGTTACTGATGGGGTTTTCAGCATGGATGGGGATATCGCGCCGCTTGACCAGATAGTTGAACTTGCAGAGGAATTTGATGCAATTGTGATGGTGGATGACGCTCACGGTGACGGAGTTCTTGGAAAAGATGGTAGGGGCATCGTTGACCACTTTGGTCTTGAAGGGAGAGTGGATATTGATATGGGCACTCTCAGCAAGGCTTTCGGGTGCCTCGGCGGCTACATCGCAGGAAGAAAGGAACTCAAGGACTATCTTATCAACACCGCACGGAGTTTCATTTATACAACGGCTCACCCGCCATCGGTTCCGGCGGCAGCCATGGAAGCCATCAGGATGATACAGGATGAACCGCAGCACCTGCAACAACTGTGGGAGAACATGCGGTATTTCAAGAAAGGTATGACTGATCTTGGTTTTGATATCGGGCACAGCCAGACCCCAATCACTCCTGTCATGGCTGGAGAAAGCAAGGCTGCGGTGGAGCTTTCAAGACAGCTTTTCGAGGAAGGTCTCTTTGCAAAGCCCATCGTGTTCCCTCTTGTGGCGAAAGATAAAGCCCGCGTCAGGATAAACGTGACCGCGCAGCACACAGGGGATGACCTGGATGAGGCCCTTGACATCTTTGAGAGGGTCGGGAAGAGAATGAAATTGATCTAATAAAAAGAACCGAGAATAAGTACAGATTTGTTGCTGAGTATCTGCATTCGTATATACAACATCCTTGCGAGAGAAATTAATAATTCTTCCATTCGTATTTCATGATCGTGACCATAGAATTAATATTAATCCCAACCGATTAAACTATTATGAAAGATGCCATCAGGCAGACACATGTTGGAGTTGTCCTTGACCTTGAGATATCGCCGGGAGCAAAGGAGACTGCTGTGCAGGGATATAATCCATGGCGCAAACGTATCGAAGTGCGGCTGTCTGAAAGAGCGCAGAAGGGAAAAGCCAATGAACAGCTTAAAATCTTCTTATCTGATCTTTTCCATGTTAATTCCAGGGATGTCAGGATCATCACAGGTCTTGCTAACAGTAAAAAGTCGCTATTGATCATCGGCGCGCAGATGCCGGATATTCTAAAGTTATTGAAGGAAAATGAACATAAGGACTCTTGAAGATATTGAGAGGCTTGAAAAGCTTGAAAAGCTTATTCTTGAACTTCAGGTTCTGTCAGATACTGGGGCGATAATCGTTGTTGAAGGCCGCAAGGACGTAGAATCGCTTCGGTCGCTTGGCGTTAATGGAGAGATAAAATTGTCTTCCCAGAAGCCCCTGCTTGATTTCACAGAGCAGTTATCAAGGCGCGGTAAAGATATCGTTCTTTTGACGGACTGGGACAGGAAAGGCGGTATGTCCGCCCGCAAGATAATAGACTACTTCCATGCTTACAGCATCATTCCAAATACGGACATCCGCAAAAGGATCGGCTTTCTTGTGAAAAAGAGGATCAAGGATATTGAAAGTCTCAGCAGATATATCGAGAAACTCAGATATGAACTTCACGGCACAGATTAAGAAATTTAAAAACCCCCTAAAAATTTTAAAACCACAACGTTTTTAAAGGTATTCATACAATTATAGTCATATGCATGAATGAAAATAGAAACATCATTTATGCGATAATCATCCATAGAAAAGTAGTTAGATATTCATAATCACTCTGGATTTACGGCTTGAACCGTGAATCGATACACAAATGTTAATAATTTCCTGTTTGGGATCAAAAGAATGAAGGCAAGTACTAATGCATAACATATTAGTATAGGTAAAAAACGTCAGACCTAGCCTTATCCAAGATTGGAGCTATTTTCTAACTGCTAATCTGAGGGAGGGTACCATATATGCAAAATTCAGATACAACAAAATATATTATTCACGCTAAAATAAAAGCAGACGGAGTTATTGAGCGCCCTGATGTCATCGGAGCTATATTCGGACAGACAGAAGGCTTAATTGGAGCTGACCTTGACCTTCGCGAGCTGCAAAAAAGCGGCAGGATCGGAAGGCTTGAAGTCAATATCAAATCGAACATGGGAAAATCTGCAGGGACAATAGATATCCCATCAAGCCTGGACAAGGTCGAAACCGCAGTTCTTGCGGCAAGCCTTGAAACAATTGACAGGATCGGTCCATGCATAGCGAACATTGGCATTGTAAAAATAGAAGATGTCAGGTCATCCAAACGAAAGAAAGTGATAGAGCGGGCAAAGCAGATAATGTCTGAGATGTTCGATGAGTTGCTTCCTGAGAGCCAGGAGATCACTGACGAAGTAAGGCAATCTTTGAGGATCGAAGAGATCATGGCATACGGGAAGGATGGTATCCCTATGGGCCCCAATGTAGTTGATTCTGATGCCATAATCGTAGTGGAAGGCAGGGCTGATGTGCTAAACCTCCTGCGGTACGGCATTAAGAACGCCATCGCCGTTGGCGGCACCAATGTGCCCCAGCCTGTGGCAGACCTGTGCAAGAAAAAGACGGTAACGGCTTTCACGGACGGCGACAGGGGAGGAGAACTGATCATAAAAGAACTCCTTCAGGTCGCGGACATAGATTTCATTGCACGCGCGCCGGATGGAAAAGGCGTTGAAGAACTAGTCCAGAAGGAGATCCTGAAATCACTCAGGCAAAAGATACCTGTGGAACAGGCATTCGATTACTACCAGGTAAGCAAGAAGAGAAGATTTGCCATAATGGATGCAGCGCGCAAAAAGATGGGCGGAAAGGGCGGACCTGTAGTTTCCCGCGAAACTGAAATTGAACAGCCGGATGAAGAGCCTGAACAATTGATCGAGAAGATCGCTGAACCTGAAAAACAAAAACCTGTCCGTGAAACACCAGTTCGGGGGACAGTGGAAGAAGCTCCAAAAGAGGTAAAAAGAAATGTTTTCCATGAACATATATCCGAGTTGAGCGGCAGCCTCAGCGCGCGCATGCTGGATGAAAGTAATAATATCATCCACGAAGTGCCTGTACGCGACCTTGCGTCTGCCTTAAAGGACATAAATGGCGATATTGCAAGCGTTGTGTTCGACGGTGTAATAACACAGAGGATCGTGGATATCGCATCAGAGAAGGGGATCGTCAATCTGGTCGGCGCAAAGATAGGCAACCTTGTGAAGACACCCACATCCATTCATATTGAAGCCTCAACCGCACTTTAGGGCATGTGGGTAGAACCGTATCCGGATATCAGTTCCGAAAAACCCCTGTTCGTATGCATCCTTGCGAACACGGGGACAGCAAAGATACCGGGGATTTCCGCAGCAGGAAAGTCCCCGGAAATGACTGATTACACACCTGCCGCAGATGCAGAACTCGTTGATACCGGCAGCGTTTTCAGTATTTCAGAGCCTGCTATGTGTCCTTCCGGCGCTCCCACGCCAGCCGTGCTGACAAGGGCTTCAATGCTGCTCACTGGGATACCTTGTCTTTTTATCAATGCAGGTCTTAATATCAGGCCAAAGATACCGTTCATCGACCTGAATGCGCGCCCTGGCGGGGATATCAGGAAAGGTCGCGCAGTGGTTGATGCTACCGATATTTACAGGACATCAGCAGACCTTGGAAAAAAACTTTCTAAACTCTCTGACCTTGTGATTATCGGCGAGAGCGTTCCCGGCGGCACCACCACTGCGATGGCAGTAATGAGGGCGCTGGGTTATGACGGTCGCGTTTCATCAAGTTTTCCCGACAACCCTGTGGGAATCAAGGAACGCGTTGTGAACGAGGGAATGAAGGCGTCAGGAATTACGTTTGGGAGCCTGAAAAACCAGCCCATGCGCGCCGTGGAGTCACTTGGAGACCCGATGATGGCAGCGGCGGCAGGCCTTGTGGACGGTCTAAATGTCAGGACCATCCTCGCTGGCGGGACCCAGATGGTCTCGGTCCTTTGCATGATCAAAGCTCTAGGGCTGGAAAGGGATGTCTCTATAGCTACCACCTGTTATGTTGTAGATGACAGAACTGCGAATTTCAGGGAAATGACCGAATTACTTGGGATTACGGCGTTTGCGGCTGACCCGGGTTTTGGAAGTTCAAAACTGCAAGGTCTACGCATGTACGAGAAGGGAGAGGTTAAGGAAGGGGTGGGCGCTGGCGGCGCAATGTTAGCCGCTGCAATGATGGGTTTTTCGCAGTATGAATTCAGGGAGAGAACCGAAGAAGTGTACCGCAGCCTGTTCCCTATTTCATGATGTCTTTGTCGATATCAGCGACCCGTTTTTTCATTTTATTATACCACAGGTCTATATTTCCCTGCACCATGTCTTTCATCCTGCACGGGTCAATAGCGATATACTCATAAAAGTAGCCGCCTGAATTGATAGTTCTTGTTTCGCGGCGAACAAGTCCGCACCCCATTAAATTCTGCAGCGACCTGTAAGCTGTGCTTCTCTCTCTTTTCAGTAATTCTCCCAGACGTTCTGCAGTCATGGGTCCTTTTGAAACAAGTGATTTGTAAGTCTCGATGTCGATGTTCTTAAGTCCGAGGATGCACTTTGCAATATCCTCACATTTGAAGTCTCCTCTAATCATTTCAGGGATTGATCTTGGCATATTTATCACGTGTTTTGCATATTTTGTCCAAAACCTATCTATACCTTTGAGCATAAATAACTTATGAAGTATGGGCTGTGTGAAGATATGTCCGAACAAAGCCCTGAAGCTTCTTGAGTGAAGGAATCACAATAATTTTATATTACCCTTCTATCAATATTACGATATACGCTTTAGGCGTTAGGAGGAATAGTATGTCTTTAGAAACGGCAGTAATTGGGATCATTCAATTAGTCATTGCCATAATACTTGCAGTTGTGGCATTGTATATTGGTTTCTCAGTACTGGGAAAGATAACAAAAGGAATAGATGAAGAAAAGGAAATAGCTAAAGGTAACGCAGCTGTAGGTATTCTTGTGGCATCAGTATTTATCGCCATAGCCATAGTTGTTCAGTCAGGCATCGCTGGTGTTTCTTCAGGAATATCAAAAGCGCTGGCTGGAGACGTCTTTGCATTGGTAGCAAGTTTATTTCAGTTAATACTTGGAATAGTACTTGCGATCGCTGCTATATATCTCGCGCTGAATATTCTCGATAAGCTCACAAAGGGGATCGATGAGTTCGAAGAACTCAAGAAGGGAAATGTCGCTGTGGCGCTTGAGATGGCTGGTGTAATAATCGCAGTCGCGATCATCATTCAATCAGGCGTTCTTGGTATAACTGCTGGATTATAATCCAGATTATACCATTTATTATTTTTTCTCATCTGGGATTCTGATTTTCAATTCAAGCGTAAAAATCACTTTTCTTGAAAAGCCGCCATTACATCAGCAGTATCGTAGTAGTGCCGGAACCTGACAATTTTTCCATCACGCACTGTGAATATCATCACCCAGTCATGCTCATAAGTACGACCGGTAGATCTTGCGATACCGCGATTTCGCCCTTCGATAATTACCCGATTACCTTGAGCGGTAAACTCCAATGGCTCCAATTTCTCAGGCTGTACCTTCTCAAAAAGTGTACTATAACAAGCATGAATTTCATCATTTAAACGACAGCATTAGTAGAATGTTTTAAATATATTCAACTACTAACATATCTATTATGACAATAGTTCAGACCTTTTCTTCTGAAATAGGAAAAGTCATTGAAAATAGACATGAAATGATATTGGCACACGAAAAATTTGGGGTGAAGATAAAGAATATAGCCGCTGAATATGGAATCTCCATTGGAAAATATAGAACTTGATTCTAAAGATATTTACGAAATAGTCAAAAAACAATATGGTTTTGACAAGACTGTCAGAACAATTGAACGGATATTGCAGAGACATGGGATAAATAGAGGAAAAGGAAGGCGTTCAAAAAAAACAATGGAGAAAAAGATGGCAATAATTCAAGCACAGGAAAAGAGATTGAAAATGTAGAGACGTCAATTATTGAAAGATGCTGAAACAAAAACATTGACCAATGAGGAAATGGAAAAGGTGGTTCAGGAACTGTATTTCAAAAAAGTTGAAAGAATAGTGAAGCCAAATGGGAAAGTTAAATTTGAGGGAAAATGGTATCATTTGCGTGAAAATTTAGCGGGAGAAATCGTAGAAGTGAGGGTAACTTTGAGGGGAATTGAGGTTTGGTGTGGTGGTTCATTTATTAAGAGATGGAAATACTGGGAAAATATTCTAAATAATGATGTCGATTATATGCTAAAAAAGTACTTGTTATAGTACAGTACCTTCTCAAAAAGCTCTTTGAAAAAAGCAGCAACTCCTTCACGACTGCGACGAGGTTTGGCCCAAGAGACTTCCTCTCGTTCAATTCGCGTTACAGTCACTACCCCGCAATAGAATTGCGAGGCATCAACGTATGGGTGCATGAGGGTTTCCCATTGCTAATTTGACGATTTGGCTTTTTAAAATGATGAGGGCACGAAATTGTTGTAGGTGGGCCTTCAAATTATCAAAAGATTATGTAATAATGCGATTATTGCGACTATGAATATTCCAATTCCAATCCAAAAACTCCCTCTTGTATAAGGATTTACTTTTTCTAGAATATCCAAACCACTTTCTGCTGTTTTTGCAGCTTTTTTATAATATTCTACTGAAATTAAATGTGAACTTGATCTTGCCAGTCTTGCTTCAGCTTGCTCTTTTAAAGCTTTTTTTAAATATAAATTTGCTTTTGCTTTGTCACCATTATAACTAAATGAGTTAATTCTAAGATCTAGCAGACCGATCAAAGTTTCAGTTGATTGAACCCACGCTTCAACTCCACAATTTCTGAAAAGATATGTAGAATATTGCAAAATATCATGTGGGTTTAAAGGGTCTGTTATTCTAAATTCGCTCATAGTATCGGAATCAATGATTTCGAATGCTAAATTTGGTGAGGGGAATTCTCCGAAATTAATACCACGTTGAATTGATAACAATCTATCCATTGCGTTTCTATACCTCATCCATAGGTCAGCATCTTCAATGGGTACTATTTCTCTAGATCTTATTATTTGTTCTTTACACCAAGGAAACTCACTAGCAACGAGATTATTGATGCCATCTTGTAAGCTATCTTTGGTAGTCTGGTCAAGAATCATATATACAGAAATGAAGATTAAGTGTTAGAATATTATATTCTCTATCTTTGCTCTCAGAACAGAGATTTCATTTATGAAACTTGTTCGATTACTATTACATATTTTATTTCCTGTTTTTAAGACTTTATCGTCTTCCTTTAACCACTTATGATATCCTTTTGAATAAATATCGTTATTCTTATAAACGAAGATTTTTCCTTTTTTCCGTTCATAATTATTTTTTCCAAAAAGGATACTCAGTTCAGAGTTCTCCATAGTTATCACCATTTTCAGTCTTTACCTCCTGTTGATGTTTATATGTTATCACCGAAATCTATCCAATTGAATTTTTAACTCCATTTTCTAATATTTTATTTAAGGAGTATGTATCTAAAGATTTAAGCAATTCTTCTCCTAATTTGGTGAGCTGGTATTTATTTGTTTTTGTATTAATTTCAATTATTCCAAATTCATTTAATATAACCATAATTCCCGAAATTCTTTGTTCACTTGTTGGTTCGTTAATATCTTTATCTAATGTGTTTTTTATATCCGATACCTTATAAAATGGTTCTTTTTTTAGAAATGACATTATTAATTTCGTTCGAGACTTTATCTTATCCATTTATTCAACCTCAACCTTAAGGCTTTAGTATTGAGTTTAAGCTTCACCATAATATATTAAGGTTGCCTTTGTATTTAATTGTTACGGTTGAGCGCCACAGTTTTAAGTCAAGCCTATTAAAATATGTTTGACCCTTAGGCTATTTACATTTCCTTAAATCCCTTCTTTGTAGTTATGTCCGTGCCCAAATTCAGCACGACTAATGTTACTTTATTTCAACATATCCAATAGATGCACATAACCCCCTATCGCCTTCAGTCACAAACCGGCCGGATTGGAAATCCGGGGCATCAGAAGGATGCTCGATGATTTTGGATTCAGAAAATTATTTTGACTCTTGATCGATTGAGGCGCCAATATTATATAAAACAAAATTAATAATATATGTATTCTTAGAAAAACTTATTTATCATTCCTAATTTTATAAGCCCTAACTAATCGTATCTCTTCAAACGTGAAAGCATCGCCCAGCATTTTTTTTATTGGCGATAATTTCTCACAGCCAATTTTTGATATGACACTCATTATATGCTCCTGTTTATTAGCATTAACAAATTTATCCATGGGAATTTCTGCGCCATATAAAATCAACTCTTCAATTTGTCTTATGATAGTGCTTACCTCTAAACCTCTTTTTAGGGCAATCTCTTCTAGTGTTAGACTTTGTTTACAAAGCTCAAGTGTTTCCTGTAATTTAGTAGGATAGGAACATTCACTATTGGTTTCTTGTTCGATATTATTTAGTCTACAATAAGTTACAATCTTTTCTATAAATAATTCACCATATATCTCATTTTCTTTATCCACACCATAAATTTTTTTAAAACTTTCCAAATCTTGAGGAAAAATGGTTGCCATAGCTTTTAAACTTTCATTAGGTAAGACATTATTGTGCTTATTTCCTTTGATGAGTTCATTCCTTAAACTTCTTAAAATCTCAAATAAACATCGATCTGGCTTTTCATCATTAATTCCTTGAGAAGCTTTATATTTATTTAATTCCAGTCGTCTTAATTCCAAATCATATTTATTCAAAAGGGCTTTTGAATTAGCTTTCTTAAATAATTCATTTGCTCTATAATAACATTCAATAGCCTCATCAATCCTGTGATTTTCTATATGGTTTCTAGCTTTATTTATAAGGGTAATTCCTTGTCGCTGTAAATATATCCGATCAATTTTCCTAAAAAAATCGTTATTATCTTCAATTATTTCAGAATGGCTAATTTCTGCATCTTTGACTGCTTGTTTTGCATTTTGCAGTGCTTTATCCCAATAGTGTTCAATAGATAGAGGCATCAAACTAGGAGGAAAGTATTTTGGATTGCTTGAAACCAGCCAATCTGACCTTATCGCTAAATATTCAAGCAGAATTGATGTATAATTGTAAGTATCATGCAAGCTCTTATGTGTCACAAGTAAAGGCTTTTTTATTTTAATATTTAACACAAATTTAGCAGCCTCTCCTACAAAAATACAT
>Ga0180732_1000571_pt1 | contig 29570 bp, 32 predicted proteins | sample KR11_01MetaG_FD_148674 | JGI IMG/M metagenome (GOLD analysis project Ga0180732, IMG submission 148674) | Groundwater microbial communities from the Olkiluoto Island deep subsurface site, Finland - KR11_0.1 MetaG | ecosystem: Environmental > Aquatic > Deep subsurface > Groundwater | place... | reverse complement strand
TAGTAGACATCCATGCACATTTGGACGCAAAGAGTTTTAAGAAAGATTTAGATAAAGTTATTGAAAGAGCAAAAGAAGCAAAAGTTTCTGTAATAATCAATAATGGATCAAACATAGAATCAAATAGAAAAACACTTGAGATCTCAAAAAAATACCCAATTGTAAAACCTGCATTAGGATTATTTCCTTGGGATGCATTAGAACTTTCTGAAGAAGAAATCTACGCTGAAATAGATTTCATAAAAAAGGAAAAGCCATTCGCAATTGGAGAAGTAGGGTTAGATTATTTAAAATCTAAAGATAAAAAACAAAAAATAGTTTTTGAAAAGTTTATAGAACTTTCAGAAAAACTAAAAATACCAATCATAATTCACTCAAGAAAAGCAGAACAAGACTGTTTAGATATGTTAAGTTCTTCAAAATCCAGGAAAATAATCTTGCATTGCTTTAATGGAAATAAAAAACAAATAAAATTTGCCGAGGATAAAAATTTTATGTTTTCAATTCCAACAATAATCAAAAGGTCAAAACATTTTCAAGATTTGGTTAAAAAAGTTTCTCTAAAAAATATTTTAACAGAAACTGATTCCCCTTTCTTAGCACCCTTTGAAAAAACTAGAAACGAACCCGCGTTTATTAAAGAGACAATCAAGCAAATCTCCGTCGATAAAAAACTAAATGAAGAAGAAGTAGAAAAAATGATTTTTATGAACTTTCAACATACATTTTTGGTTAAATAGAAACCTTTTTATACTAAAAAATCAAAAATTTAATTAGATCTTCTTCCAAAAAAGAAGATTAATTTTTAAAATAAAAAATTGAGAGGTGAAAAATGGTAAAAAGAAAAAAAGTAGTTAAGAAAAAAGCAGTTAAAAAAAAGACTGTTAAGAAAAAAGTAGTTAAGAAAAAACCGGTTAAGAAAAAGACTGTTAAGAAAAAAACTGTTAAAAGAAAAAAGAAAAGATAATTTTTCTTCTTTTATTTTTTCCTAAACGTTTTTAAAGATTTCTCTATCTCTTTATTCTATGGTTATAACCAAAGAAATTAAGGAAACACTTGAAAATCAGCAATATGGAGTAGTTGGAGACCATTCTGCTTGTAAAATATGTCATTGGACCAAGAAATCCTTATTAGATGGAGGAACATGTTACAAGGAACAATTCTATGGAATTAAGGCAAATCAATGCTGCCAAATGACCCCTTCTTTGTTTTGTTGTAATTCATGTATCTTTTGCTGGAGAAATTTACTTCCTGGAACCACTGCAAAAGACTTCAATGTCAAAGCAGATGAACCAAAAGAAATTATCCAAGGTTGCATAGAACAGCAAAGAAAATTACTTTCTGGTTTTGGGGGAAATAAAAAAGTAAATAATGATAAATTAAAAGAAGCAAAAAATCCAAAATATTGGGCAATCTCTTTAGCAGGAGAACCAACCCTTTATCCAAAACTATCAGAATTAATCTTACAATTAAAGAAAGATAATTGCTGCACATTCTTGGTTACTAATGGACAAAAACCAGAAGTCTTAGAAAAATTAGAGCTTCCAACCCAATTATATGTTTCATTAGACGCACCAACAGAAAAACTTTACAAAGAAATAGATAATTCGTTAAATAAAGATTCTTGGCAAAGATTAAACAAAACATTAGAACTTTTACCAAGTTTAGATACAAGAAAAGTGATTAGATTAACTTTGATTAAAGATCTTAACATGAATCATATTGAAGAATATGCTAAACTAATTAAAAAAGCAAACCCGGATTTTATTGAATGCAAGGGTTACGTTTGGGTAGGATCCTCTAGAGGCAGACTAGGAAAAAATAACATGCCTTATCACAAAGACATATTGGATTTTTCAAAAAAACTTGCAGAACTAACGGGAATTAGATTAATAGATGAGAAAAAAGAATCAAGGGTTGCATTACTTTCTAACTTAAGTGAAAAGAAAAGAAAACTAAAATTCTAACTCAATTATTTTTCCAACTGGCCCAGGATTAACAATAACAGTATCACTAACCCTATCAATAGTTCCAGCACTATCATGAATATGCCCACAAACAACTAAAACTGGTTTTATCTTTTTTATTGCTTTCAAAATACTTTTATTACCAACATGCCCCAACCCCGGGATATAATCTGTTTTAGTTTCAAAAACAGGAGCATGTGTAACAAAAATTACTTTCTTATCTTTAACAGTTTTCTTAAACTTATCTATTATTCTTTCAAAAACAGGATCTACTTTAGAAAACCCCCCACCACCATAACCAAAAAACACAACACCATTCACTTCATATGACCCACTATGTAAATAAATTATATTTTTAGTTTCCTTAATTAGTTTTTTAAGATCTTCTTCATTTTCTTCATGATTGCCCGGAATTAAAATCATGGGAATATTAAGTTTATCAAACTCTTTAGCAAGACCTACAATATTTTGCCCCCAATCAGCTAAATCACCAGCACAAATTAAAAAATCAGGTTTTTCTTTCTTCGCAATTTTAATTAAAGGATCTATATATTTTTTCTCACTGTGTACATCTGAAAACACTAATAATTTCATAGAAATTCGTTAAAATAATAGGCTTTTAAGGTTTTCTAAAAAAAGAAAAAAAGAAGGTGTAAAAATTATGTTTCTGCATAAGCTTGATTAAAACCAAGCATTACCCCCGCATCTCCAGGCTCCATTTCACCTTGTTCTTCCATTTCTTCTACATCTTCATTATAATAAATATTACCTACCATTTTGCAAGGCTTCTCCAATAACCATCAATTGCCAATTGGCTAGATCTACTAGCTTTAGTCCATTTAGCAGCATCATTATTAAGTCTGACAAAATCATTCCAAGCTAAAAACTCTCTTTTTTTGTTAAATACCATTTAATATCACCTCAAGAATAATTATGGGAAAAACACTTTATATACTTCACTCGAGAATTTGTCGTCTGTCAATTGTTTAGAAAATATATGTTATAGAACATGCATTAGTAAGCTTTATAAGTATTCCTAAATTTCCCAATAAACAAGATGGCAGATGATAAATCACAAGAAATACCCCTGGAAAATTATGCTAGAGGGACGGTTATAGCCTATGAAGGCAAAATTTTAATGTATGTGGGACCGCCCCCAAATTCCCAAACTCACAGATTTAAGGAATTAGTACCCAATAGATTTATGCCACACTTAGAAACCCTAGAAGGATACGAAAAAATGAGAGAAGAAGCAGAAGTGATAGGAGTTTTGACCCCAAATCAAATGCACGAAATGTCTTACAAAAATTCCGATTTAGAAAAACTTCTTAAAAAATTCTTCCATGGACTAAATCTTTAAAATTCACTTAATTTCTTAGTATAATGCACAACAGTCGCCCTCCCAGCAAAACCCTCATTAACTTCTTCAGTTTCAATCATCTTACCCCGTTTTAAATCTTCTATCCTACGATAAAATGTCCTATAACTCTTATTTCCCCCATCTTTCAAATAAAGTTCAAATAAATCCTTGGCAGTTTTCCCAGAATTTTCTTTAATAAGATCTAAAATATCTCTTTCTTCTTCTCCAAAATCAGCAGAACTTTTAATCTTAAAACTCTCTAATTTCAAAACAGCCATTTTTGCATGATCTAATGTAATCTTTCTAGAAGCTCGCATTTCAGCTAAATTACCAGCCTCCTTCATTAAAAATATTCCAGTTCGCAAATCTTTATTTTCATATGATTTCTTAACAACAACCTCAAAAGCATCACCTTCAAAAACATTTGGAGCAAAAGCTTCACCAACTCTTTTCTTTAAAATCCCGCGAGTCTCTTCATAATTATAAGGTTTAAATTCTAAATATTCAACATTTAACCTAGATCTAATTCTAGAATCTAATTTAGCATACCAATCTTTCTCATTAGTTATCATAATTATGGTTTTCTTTAGAATATCTTCTGCCAACGAATAAATCACATCAACTTCTTTAACCTTATCAACTTCATCTAAACAAAAAACAACTTGTTTTTTATTCAAAATATTTGTGATAGATTGCATTAACTCATCTGTTCTTTTACTTTGCACCCATTTGTATCCAATTTGTTCACAAATTTCATTTACAATTTTAAAACTAGTATCTTTCTTCCAACAATTAATATAAATTGGAAAGATTTCATCCGTTTTCACTTTTAATTCCCTAAAAATATGTTTTAAAGCAACCGTTTTCCCAATACCCGGCTTTCCAGAAACAAATAAATTTCTTCCAGACCTTTGACTAAATAACGGTTTAATACAATCTGCGATATATTGGTGTTGTTCTTCTCTAAACGGGATTTCTTTTGGAACATAATCAAAATCTAATGCAATTTCATCTATAAACAAACTTTCATTATCTTTTAGAACATCATCAAAGATTCCCATTGATTTAGGTAATTGACGTAGAAATATAAAATTATTGGTTTATTGATCAAAAAGATAATCCATGCCAAGTTCTCTAAATGCAGGATTCCATCTCAACCTTTTCTTGGCCTTGCCCCTCACACTATGATGGATTTGTCTGGCCCGTTCTCGCGTAATGCCAAAAATAGATCCGATTTCCCTAAAAAACATATTATCTAGCTCATACATTAAAAAGATTTCTTTATCTCTTTCATTAAAGCCATCTAAAACTTCAGATAAGATTTCTCCAACAGATTCATCTCCAAGAGAATTAACTACGCTTAATCCGTTAGATCCAGAGAGAATGTCGCTCAAACTTCTGCCAGTCCCACCGACCTTCTTGTCTAAGGATGTAACCTCCAGCCCCCCAGATACAAGGACCCGATTTATATTAGAAACAGAATATGGCCCATCTTTGTGATGCTCTTTCAAATAATCTTTTATTTCTTCAGGAGAGGGGAAATATCCATAGTTTTCTCTCCAGTGATCTACAGCCCCTGAAACTAAAACCCTAAGTCTAATCTGCCCCTTAGGAAGTTTTGCAAAGTCAATATTTTTAGCCAAATAGTCAAATATAGATCTTCTTATTTCCCAGTATGCATATGTTACGAGTTTTCTTTTCCTATTAGGATCAAAATTATCTGCAGCTTTTATTAACCCCTCATTTCCAGCAAGCATGATTTCTAAAGGGTGATCAACAAACCCAAAATATGGTCGCCCAACATTATGAACAAATAAAAGATTAGCACTAACCAAATCATTTCTTGCTTTTATATCTCCCGCATTTTTTCTCCTACCTAGTTCTAATTCTTCGCTAATTGAAAGAAAAGGAATTTTGCTAGCTTCATTAAGATAAGCATTTAATTCACCTCTAGCCAAATATTCGTTTTGATCCATCTCAAAAAAGAATAAAGTACTGTTTAAAAACTTTCCCAGAAACATTTATATACATAAAAACAATAATGCTTATCATGAAAAAAGAGGTTTTTTTGATAGTTTTAGCTTTTTCAATAATTTTTGTTAGTTCTTGCACAAATTACCCTGGAGAAATAAAATATTCACCTTCTGGTTACATAGATCATTTTGATTTAGGAGAAGATGCAACAAGCCATGACTTTAATTGTGAAGGATGTAGTAGTCAAACAATTTATGATTGCAATGGGGATCAAAGAATAAGAATGCGTTGTGGATCTGCTAATTATGTTAGCGATTATATAGAATTTAAAATGATAGTAGCAAGAAATCAAGATAATATTTTGCTTTTACAAACTGGAAATAGTGGAGATGTTTTAGGATACAAAACAACTAAGTTTAAATGGTTCATAAATGGAGAATCTCAAAACATAATGCATTCCTATGCAGAAAGATGTTCATTTTTAGAATTAGAAATCCCAGCAAGATACACTTTATCTGGAAAAATAACCTTAAGATTTGAAAACGTTCTAGAATCTTCTACTTCAATATCTTGTAGTAAGGATTTTGCGTACACTCATGCTTACATGTTTGACGAACAAGGATCACCAGACATTCCAGAACCAGAATGTCATTACGATGAAGATTGTCCAAATGGATATTGCATGTTCCCAGATTGTGTAGAAGGATGCACAATAGATAATCATTGCGTATTAGGTTACGTTTGCGATACAACAACAAATACTTGCATAGAAGGAACAATTGAAGAATGCATATCAGACACTGGCTGCCCAACATATTATATTTGTGAAAACAACGAATGCATATTAAATCCAGATTTAGTTTGCTTTGAAGATTCAGATTGCGCACTAGGATACACTTGCGAAAATTACAATTGTATCTTTGAAGAACAAGATCTAACAAACACAAGTGAGTTAACAAACATTCCTTGTGAAACAAACGAAGAATGTCAAGGGAATTTAGGGGTTTATTACGGTTGTGTAAGCGGTTTTTGTGCAATTGTTAGAGAACCATGTGACTCAGATGAAGATTGCCCAAATGGGCAAGTTTGCGCTTATTATAGATACTGTAAAAATGAACAAATAGATTATTTCCCAGAAGGAGCATTGGATGATATCACAATTATGTTAAGACTTGAAAAAGGAGTTTTTGAACCAAACGAACCAATTACATTAAAATGAAAAAAACAATATTAACAATATTTGTATTTATTTTCATAGCTAGTCTTGTAAAAGCAGATACTGAATGTTCATCTGAAAACATAACTGAAAATTTTACCTTACAAGATAATTATCATTCTGAGAAAACTTGCTTTGATATAGTTTCAAATGATGTTACGTTTGATTGTAACGGCTACACAATTTCTGGACCCGGAGCATTATTTGCAAGATCTGATAATGAAAAAAGAATAGGAGTTCCACCATACGCCGGAATAAGGGCAAAAAGTGGGACAACAAACATAATTATAAAAAATTGTAAAATAAAAGATTTCAACACAGGGATTGAGTCAGGAAGTGAAGATAGTGAAATTAAAGAAAATTTGATTACAAAAAATAAATACGGGGTAGTTTTTTCTTCTAAATCTAAGAACACAGAAATGAAGTACAATATAATCTCAGACAATGTCGAAGTTGGGATTGACATAAAAGGAACAAGCGAAAGAGAACTAGAAATAACAGATAATACTGTAGAAAAAAACAAAATAGGAATCAAACAATATTATTGTGTGAACCCCCAAAATAGATATACAACAAAAAACATAATAGAGTATAATTTAATAAAACAAAATGAAGAAGGAGTTTATTTGGGTTGCTTAAAAGATGAAACATTTAAACACAATGTTTTCAAAACTAATGAAATAGCAATAAAAGCAGCCGGCCTTAAGGACTATACAATAAAAGATAATCAAATCTTTGGAAATTCTCAAGGAACTGGAATTAAGGTTTATAGTTCAGACGGATTAAAAATAACAGAAAACACCATGAAAGATATATCTACAGGAATGGTAGTTTACAGTCAAGATCAAACTTTAACAAATTCAGAAATTTCCCATAATATAATTTCTGGCGGGTTTGGTATAAATGCATATAGTGAGAATAATGAAATATTTTTAAATTCTTTTGAAACAAGAAGGGGAATGAATATTAAAGGAGACAATAATATAATAATAAATAATTCAATAGTAAAATATGATCAGGTTGCAGGTTACACAATCTTAGTAGAAGGAGACAACAACATAGTTGAAGACAATTGCTTGTGGAAAGAGGCTGTGGCAGAAGGAGAAGGAAATACAATTTATACAGATTGCATTGCAGTTGGAGGATTAACAAGGATAGATTCATACATACAGAATGAAGGAGCACCATTAACTGCTTACTTAAGGATGAAGGTGCAAGTCGATTATTTTGGAAGGTGGAAAGATTATAAAATCATTTCAGGCGGAGCTCCAATTATAATAGATGGAATATATTCTATTAAAGATAGATTTAATATAATAAATCCCGAATTAAGAAAAATAGCAAAACCAGGAAGATATAGATTACATATAATTTTAACTGATTCTCATGGAAATATTTTAAAAGACGATTCTGGAAATAACTTAGAAGCCACACAAGAATTCTCTATTTCAACACATCAAGTAGCTGAACAAGGAGATATAAGTTTCTTTGGGTCTATATGGGATGCTATAAGAAATTTGTTTAATTAGATTTCTTCAACACCATCTTTTGTTAAAGCCATAAACCTTATTCCAACACCAAGTTTTAACAAAGCAGACATTAAAGCCATATGTTCCTTACCAGTTCCAGAAACAAAATTAACCGCAACTTCAGCCCCCTTTACTTTTTCTTTAAGAACAGTTCTAATTTCATCCCTAAGTTCTTTCAAACCTTGACTAGAATTAACAGCAATTAACTCGGTTTTTGCATCAGCAGTATAATTTTCTTTACCATATTCATTAGTTATTAAATAAACTTTCTCAAAGTCACCATCTTGAACCATTCTAGAAACATGACCCCAAGTTCCTTTTCCAGTTGACAAGTAGGCAATTAACTCCATAAATTTCTAGAAACTTAGTTTGTTTATAAAGTTTGTTATGGGAAAACAATAATTTTATAAGCATATTAAACCTAATCTAAAGTATGAAACATGAACGTACAGCAGTTGTTATAGGATTAATGGCATTGTTATTTTTCTCATCCTGGCTAATGGGTTCAGGAATTACAGGACTATACCAACTAGATTGGGAACAAAGCTATTGTTCAACAAATGCAGATTGTTACATTGGAGAGGTTTGCTGTCCTTTTTACAATAATAATGGGGGAGTTTGCGACACAGAAGATAAATGTTCAGCAGTTTACCGTTTAACAATGGAAATGGGTGGACAAACTTCAATAAATGAAGAAACACAAACAATTTCTCACTTAGAACAACCAAGATCAGTAGCAATTAACGTAGCATATATTTTCATAGGAATCGTATTAATAATCCTCACAATATTGGGTTTCTCACATATACATCCAGAGAAAAGAAAAAAGGCAATAAAGAAGAAAACTCTAAAAAAGAAATCTAACAAGAAAAAGTAAAAACCAAAAATATTTAAACTTCTACATTATAATTTAATCTATGCCTAAAACTATTTCGAAAGACATTCCTTTAGCAGAGTTAACTTTAAGGAAATATGAAAAACCTTACAAAGCTTCTAAAAGGGAAAATATTAGAAAAGTTTGTTTATCCGTAGGTTTATTACAACCAGGAGATTCTCGTGACATAATAGTAGATGTTCTTTCAGTTCTATTAGATGCTAAAGATAAAAAACATTTGTTAGCATCAGAAGAAATAGTTTCTTTAGTAATTAAAAACAGAAAAAAAGAAAAACTACAATTAAATGGAATTGCTTCTTCAAACATTAGAAGGCAAATAAAAAGATTAAAAGACTTACATTTAGTTGAAAACGTTCAAAACCAATACAGAATTCATGAATTTGATAATCTTTCAGTAATTTTTGAAAAAAGAATAAAAGATTTCTATCTAACCAATATTCTAGAAAGAGTAGAAGAATATTTCAAACAAGTAAAATGATTTACGAACCAGCAGAAGATTCTTTCTTGTTACAAAAACAAGTAAAAAAATATGTAAAAAAAGAAATGAAAGTCTTAGACTTAGGAACAGGTTCTGGAATACAAGCAGAAACAGCAAAAGAAATAACAAATAACGTTCTTGCAGCAGATATCAATAAAGAAGCAGTTGAATTTGTAAAGAAAAAAGGGATTAAAACAATACAATCTAATTTATTCTCAAATATAAAAGAAAAATTTGATTTAATTATTTTCAATCCACCTTACCTTCCAGAAGACAAAAGAGAAGACAAAGAATCAGCATTAACCACGACGGGTGGAAAACAAGGATATGAAATATTACAAAAATTCTTTAAACAAGCTAAAAAACATTTAAACAAAAATGGAAAAATATTAATTATATTCAGTTCTTTAACAAATAAAGATAAAGTAGATCAAGTAATAAAAGAAAATAATTTCAAATTAGAACAATTGGGTTCACAAAATCTTAATCACGAGATTCTCTATGCATACTTAATTTATCATCAATAATTTCTGCAACAATCTTAGTAAGATCTTTTCTATCTATATTCCAGGTTAAATGATCCACCACAGGTTCACAAATATCCACTTGGACCAATCTTCTATCGGGAGATCTATAAATAGAAAAAGGAACAATTGGTAAACCCAATTGGATGGCCAACATTGACCCGCCATGGAATAATTCCCCTCTTTCATGCAAATCAACAAAAGTATCTCCTTCTTTTTTCCTAGTAAAAGGACCATCTACAAAAGCTGCAACTGGTTCTCCCCTGTCCGTGTAACTTTTTGCAAGCCCCGGCAATTCCCTAGATAAATACCTCATTTCACCCCGAGTTAAATTTCTATTTTTAATTTCTGCATCAAATCTTTCATCCGGACTAAATCTCATTGGAATAGGAATATGTTCTACCCTCTTAAAATACCATTCCGTACCAGTAATTTCCTTAAAACAAAATCTTTCAATATGTTCTAATAAATCAATATTAAAATCAGATAAATCTCTTAAAAAACCAGTGGGATGTCTTTTATAACTATCTCTATTTCTTAACCTAAAACCAATTGGATGTTTGTTTAATTCATCACCATACAAAAAATGTACATGTTTACTTTGCCTTTTTCCGTCTAATTTATATGATCGCAAAGCTCTTCCAACTAAATAGGGATCTCTATTCTCAGTATGGGGTCCAAGCATCATAAAACCTTCATCTAAAATATTCTCATGTCCAGTAATGGCTAATCTTGTATGATTCCATTTATAGTTTACAGAGCCTAAAGCAGTTACAATATCTAGAGCACAATAATAAAATATTTTCCCCATGAAACCCTAAATTACAAATCATTTAAATTCCTTGCGCATCAATAGAAATCTTTATAAATACCCAAAATTCACCAAAAGCAATCCGTTAAGACTACAACTATGTAGGAGGAGAAGAATGAATAAGAAAGCAATATTAGATTCTATTAAAAAAGTAAGGGAAGTTAGTCCTAAACGAAAGTTCCCCCAGACGTTTGACTTAATTGTAAATTTACAAAATATAGATGTTAAAAACCCAGAACAAAAAGTAGATTTATTTGTACAATTACATTATCCAAGGGGTAAAAAACCAAGAGTTTGCGCATTAGTAGGTCCAGAAATGGAAGCCAAGGCAAAACCTTTATTTGATCAAGTAATTCTAAAAGAAGAATTTCCTACTTATGCAAAAAATAAGAAAGCAGCAAAAAAACTAGCAGGTTCTTATGATTATTTTATAGCCCAAGCAAATTTAATGGGAGAAATAGCAACAGCTTTCGGTAAAGTATTCGGTCCAAAAGGAAAGATGCCAAATCCAAAAGCAGGATGCGTAGTACCACCAACAATTGATTTAAAACCAGTTGCAAACAAACTTGAATTCACAACTAGAGCAACTACAAAAGATGAACCAATAATCAAAACAGGCATTGGAACAGAAAACATGAAAGATGAAGAAATAGCAGACAATGCATTCACTGTTTTCAACGCAATTCTACATGCAGTACCAAATGAAATTCATAACATTAGATCTATGTTCCTAAAATTAACAATGGGTCCAGTTGTAGAAATAACAAACAAGGGACCAGTTTTTAAAGAAATTCCCAAAAAGCCAAAAAAAGAAGTTAAAAAATGAAAACTCACGTATCAGACAAAAAGAAAACTGAACTAGCATTACTAGTAAAACTTATAGGAGGTTCTGAAAAGTTAGCTTTACTAGATTTAACTTCATTGCCATCACCACAATTTCAAAAAATTAGAAAAAAATTAAAGGCAAATTTAGATATCAGAGTAACAAAAAAAAGATTAATCAAATTAGCAATTGAAAAGTTAAAAGAAAAAAAACCAGGAATAGAAAAAATTTTACCACATTTAGAAACTTCAATGCCGGCATTATTATTCACAAAAGAAGATCCTTTTAAATTATGTAAATTATTAGACAAAAATAAATCTGCAGCACCGGCAAAACCAGGTCAAATTTCTCCAAGAGATATTACAATTCCAGCAGGACCAACAAGTTTCCCACCCGGACCGATTATAGGAGAACTTGGGCAAGCAGGAATTAAAGCTTCTTTAGTAGACGGAAAAGTTACAATTAAAGAAGATGCAATAATAATTAAAAAAGGCGAAGAATTCACCCAAAAACAAGCAGACCTAACAGCAAGGTTTGGAATAGAACCAATGGAAATTGGTCTTAATTTAACTATTTTATATGATAATGGTCAGATTTTCACAAGAGAGGTCTTAACAATTGATGAATTTGTTTACATAAACAACATAAAAACAGCCTTCCAAGAGGCATTTAATTTATCAGTATTTGCAACAATACCAACTAAAGACAACATTAAACTATTAATACAAAAAGCAAATAGTGCGGCAACAGCATTAGCAGATTCACAGGATATAATTACTTCTGACAACGTTAAGAAAATAGTAAGTAAAGCAAATGCTCAAGGTTTAGCATTAAAAAATAAGCTAAACTTACCAGAACAGGAGGAAAAGAAAGTAGAAGAACCAAAAGTAGAAGAAAAACCTACTGAAACAATTATAGAAGAAAAATCTGTTGAAGCTCCGAAGGAGCCAGAAGCAGAAACTCCTGTAGAAAAAGACACCCAGGAATCACATTCAGAGGAAAAGTCCAAAGAAGTGAAATCAAAAAATCCTGCAGACTACAACGAGGAAGACGCCAAAGTAGCAGAAGGAGTCCTAGATAAATTAAGAGAAGACAAGATCAAAGCAAAACAATCATAGGGGAGGCAAAAAATGGAATATATATACGCAGCATTATTACTTCACAAAGCTGGCAAGCCTGTTGAAGAAGCTTCAGTTAAAAAAGTCTTAGAAGCAGCTAGCATCGTAGTAGATGATGGAAGAGTTAAAGCTCTTGTAGCAGCATTACAAGATGTTAATATTGAAGAAGCTATCAAAGAGGCGGCAGTAGCTCCAGTTGCAGCAGCACCGGTAGCAGCACCAGCTGAAGAGAAGAAAGAAGAGAAAAAGGAAGAAAAGAAAGATGATGGAGCAGCAGCAGCTGGTCTGGGGGCCCTTTTCGGATAAATCCTTTCCCTTTTTTTATTTTAAAACAACTAGTAAAAGTGATCGTGACATGACAAAAAGAGAACTATTATCAAAGTTCAACAATCTTAGAAGGGAAATCTTTGACTTAAAAAAGAACCTTAATAGGATTAATGAACAAAAAGAATTTTGGTTTTCCAAAAAAGAAAGCCTAAAGAAAGAGATTTCTAATTTAATTAAAAGTTTAAAGGGGCTTAAAGGTACTAAAGATAAATCTAATCAAGATGTACAAGAACTAAAAAAAGAAAGGGACAAATATAATAAACAAGTGCAAATTCTGATAAATCAAATAAGAACTTTAAACAAAGAAAAACAAGCAGTTGTCAAAAAATACAATATTAAAGAAGATCCATCTAAAATCCAGGAAAGAATAGAACAAATAGAAAAACAAATAGAAACAGAAGCGCCTTCTTTTGAAAAAGAAAAGAAACTAATGAAAGAAATAAATCAATTGAAAAAAGCATATGGAGATACAAAAGAAGTAAAAAAATTATTTGATAATTCCACAAAACTTTCAAAAGAAATAGATATAGCTAAGAAAAAAGCAGAAGAATATCACCAAAAATTGCAAAAAGAAATCAAAAGCACTAAAAATGGGTATAATGAATTTATAGAATTTTCAAAACAAATTACAATCATGAAAAAGACTCAAGAAGACGCTTTTGAAGAGTTTATTAATTTCAAAAAGAAATTTGCAGATATAAATAATCAATTAAAAGATAAATTAATAGAAGCAGGAAGAATAAAAGAAGAATTAAAGAAAAAAGAACAAAATGAAGAAAAGAACAAAGAAAGTAATAAAAATAAAGAATTAGAAAAAGAGATTGAAAAAAAGACAATTGAAGTTGAAAATAAACTTAAAACCAAGAAAAAACTTACAACAGAAGATTTATTAGTGTTCCAACACAATAATAAATAAAATGTATACTCTATTCAAAGCAATATTATTAAGCATTGCTCCAATTTCTGAACTCCGTGGAGGAATTCCATATGCCATTGGTTTAGGAATTGACCCTTGGACGGCATTTTTTATTTGTACCTTGTTTAATATCTTAATAATCCCAGTTATATTCTTATTTTTAAATTATTTACATAAACATTTTTACAAAGTTAAACCATATAAAATATGTTTTGATAAAGTAGTTAACAGAGCTTTAAGAAAATATGCTAAACATGCAGGAACTAAATGGGAATACCCAATTTTATTTTTATTCGTAGCTTTTCCAGTTCCAGGAACTGGAGCTTACACCGGAGCTTTAATTGCTTGGTTATTTGGCCTTAAAAGAAAAAAATCAATTTTAACAATAGCATTAGCAGTTATTACAGCAGGGATATTAGTTACGTTTATTTCTCTTGGTCTTTTTTCTCTTTTTTGATTTTCTTTTAACTTTCTTAGGTTTAATATGTTTCAACAATTCTTTAACATCAGAATAAACAGGAATGTTCTTCACCTTCAACTTATTAACCAAAAATATCCAAACTAAAGCAACATAAATTCCAGCAACAAACCTCCAAAATGCTAAATGAATCAAATCAAACCAATTCTGTCCAGCATAATAAAGAACCAATATTAATATAATAATTCTTAAAATATTCATACTAAGAATTAACAAAACTCCATAAACCCATAATTTCCAAACCTTTTTACCCAGACCCTTTGTGGTTAAAACAAGTAAACTCCATAGATAATAAGCAGTATTTGCAACACAAGCCTCAACAAACATTAATTTTCCACAACCAGGACTTAAATAATGCTCAGAAAAGTTAATTATTAAATTCTTAATAAACAATTTCAAAACAACAAAACTAACTAAAATTGTAGGAGGATAAAAGATCCTATAAAATAGTCCATAGCCCAAAGTAATTAAAATCATAACTAAAATACGAATAAGTAACCTTTTTTCATATTTCATAACTTAAATCTAAAATTTTACCTATATAAACTTTTTTAGAAACTTTTTTAAACAAAATTTACTAAAATTAACCTATGAATGCAACAGCAACTGTGTCTCAAAATTGGCCAGTGATACAACAAGGATTAATTCAATTCTATTATGCAACAAAAGAAAGAACAATAGAGATAATAAAATCACCAATAACTAATCCAGATATGCTTTGGTTATTGATACCATTAATCGCTTCTTTAATCCTTTTAGAATTCTATTTTGGAAGATATAGCGAAGAAGAGCTTGGTTGGAACACTGCTTTTGGTAATTCACTAGCATTAATATTCATTTCTGTAATACTAGCAAAACATATGTATGATTATCAATTAATTTACGATGTAAATAAAATATCAATTGTAGCATCTGTCTTGTTAATAGGGATAATCTTAGCACTTTTAGATTTTTATCACGCTTTACCAAAACAATTTGCATTTAAACTATCTGCAAAGCTACCCATAGATTATTTAGCTTTTGTAGCAATAGTATTTGTTTTCACCAACATACCAGCAAATGGAGTAACCCTAGCAGCCTTTTTAGCAATTTTAATAATGTTAGTAATAATAATAGGGATAATCCATAGATTAGCACCAAAGTTTAGAAATTGGGTTTTACCAGAACCTCCAGAACCAACTAAAGAATCAGATTTGATTAACAAGCCCCAATCGCCAATCTGATTCTGCTTGGCTAACACCAGAAAACTTAACTTTAATTTTACTTAAATTTTTTTTCAAATATTTTATTCTTTGTTTTATATCTTTTTTATCAAATACTTTTTCTTCTAATTTAGTTCTAGGTTTCGGAATAAAGGGATTTACAGAAATATAAGTTCTTTTTTTAAATTTCTCTTTAATCTTTTCAATTAATTTAATCATTTCATCTAGATTTTCATCAACACCCACCATAAAATAAACTTTCAAAGTTTCAAAATTAAGTTTATTAGCAAGCTCAATAAATTCAAAATATTTTTCATCTTTTACATTTTTACCTAATTTAACCCTAGCTTTTTCATCTGCTTCAGGAGCAATAGTTAAAGTTTTTTGTCCACCTTTTTTAATTAATTGTAATAATTCCTCATCAACTAATTCAACTCTTAAAGAAGGAACCGAAAATCTAACTTTTTTCTCAATCAAATATTTCAAAATTTCTTTTCTTTGTGGATGTGAAAAAGAAGCAGAATAAATCATAACTTTATTTCTTTTATTTAATTTTAATCCATCATCAATTATTTTCTTAATATTTTCTAAACTTCTATATTTTGTCTTACCATATAGTTGAGGCATTGCACAGAATTTACATTGAAAATTACAACCCCTTTCAATTTCTAACATAAACACTTTATCAAAAACAAAACTTTTATCAATTTTTTCTGGAAATGGCTGATACAACGGATAATTAATATCGTTAATATCTTCAACAACAGCAAAACTTTCCTTAGAGCTTTTCCCAGGAACAAAAATCCCTTTAATATCTTTAATTTCTTTTAAAAATTTCTCTTTGTCCCCATTAAACTTATTCAAAACTTCTGAAATAACTTCTTCTGCTTCCCCCAAAACAAAGAAATCAACATACTTACTTAAGGTTTTATGGTTCATATTAACACAAGGACCACCAGCAAACACAATACCTTTACATTTTTTCCTCATTTTTAAGAAATTATAATAATCTGGAGCATATTGCAAGCTAAATCCAACCAAATCATACTTACTTACATCCCCTTTATCTAAGAAAACACGATCACAAATGAAATTATCTAGTTTGTTTATAATATTATATAGTATAAGTGGACCTAAACAGTAAACCCCCCCATAATACAGGTTAGGATAGACTATTCCAACCTTATACATACCTTTCTTCCAATTTCTTTGAATAATGGGAAATTCCATATAAATGTACCCTAAGACCAATTTAAAAACCTATCTAGGGCCAAATTGAGGCTATCGAAACCTTTAAAAAGCTTTTATAACTCCTGGATAACAACACATTTAAACTTATAATTAGGGGGTTAAAACAAATGAAAAAATTGCAATTTTTTAGTTTTGCACTAGCATTTTTGTTAGTTGCGATACTTGTAACTGCATCAACACCAACAATTAATGCTTCAGCAACGTTATCTAATTCTGGAGCAGGCACACCAGGAGATGTTTTAACTGGAACTCTTGTAGTAAATAATACCAATGCTACAAATCCCGTAACAGTTACTTACGAGTTATTCACTTTTACAAAAGGAAGTGAAGAGTTTACAGTCAATGTCAATGGTCAAATTACAGGTATAGCTGCAGCCGGAACAGGAACAGATACTTTTGATATTACAATTCCTCAAGAGGAATACGGTACATATCAAGGAGTAATCACTGTAACAGACATAGGAAATCCAGAAAATACAATAAATACGTCCGTTTCTTTAACAATAGATTATGAAAAATCTTTAAATGTATTAGAGGAAAGTTATAATATAAGGGGTCAAGCAGAAACTACTACAAACACAAAATCAATTTCTGTTAAAAATACAGGCACAGTAGATCTTTCAAGCGTAGATTTCACTGCTGGATTATCTGATCTTTCAGATGCAGACGGAAACTTAATAGTTGTAAATTATCCATTAACTGGATCAATTTTAGTTGGAGAAACAAAAACCTTCGACTTTAATGCAGACATCCCAAAAAATATGGAAAATGGAAATTATTGGGTAGAAGTAACAGTAGCAGATGGCATTGCTTCAGACACATTTAAATTAAACATTGAAGTTCAACCAGAGCTTTGTGATATCACTGCAGACGATTCTGATTTAAGAATAGATATCAATGAACCAGACAACAACGAGGATTATTATCCTGGAGATAATATTGAAATCGATGTTAATGTAGATAATATTGGAAATGACGACTTAGAAATTGTTGTTGAAGCTTGTCTATATGATGAAGATGGAAAAGAAGTTACTTGTCAAGAATCAGATTCACAGGATGTTGATGAAAATAGAGATGAAGATTTCTCATTTGATTTAGAAATACCTGCAGACGATGAAGATATGGCAGAAGGAGACTATTTACTATACATTTTCGCTTACGAAGATAAAGACGAAATTTGTACAGTCGCTGACGATGTAATCGACATAGATTTCAAAAGAGAAAATCATCAAGTTATTGCAAAAAACATACAAGTAAGTCCTAGAACTGTAACTCCCGGAGATACAGTTAGTTTTATAGTAGACTTATTTAATGCAGGAACTAAAGATGAAGACGGAGTTTATGTAATAGTAAGAGAGTCTTACTTGAAAACAAATGAACAATCAAATTTCTATGATATAGAAGCATTTGATGAAAACGACAACACTGCAACTGCTAGATTATCTGTAGTAATTCCAGAAAACGCCCAAAATAAAGATTACAGATTTGAAGTAATTGTATTTTTTGACGATGGAGCTGAAAGCATAGGTTATGTAGAAACAGTAACTGTAACTGGCGCTTCAGAGCAAATTGTTGTTGATGAAGATGAAACTTTATCAGATGAACAAGAAGATACTTCAGGAGTAACTGGCGCAGTAACCTTTTATCCAACATCAAAAATAAGTTCATGGCTTGGAGACGGAAAACAATCAACAATTTTCTGGATAATCGGAGACTTAGTCTTGGTAATAGTTGCTATCTATTTTGTGACTCTTATCTTCAGAAGAAAACATTAAATCTTTTTTCTTTTTTTCTTTTTAGAAAACATTAAAAACTAATTTTAAAACAATATTACTATGAATAATGGCGCTTGGATCAAATTAATATCATCAATAGAATTTCCTTTCTCTAAATTAAAACCAAATAAAAATAAAGTTAAAAAAGAATTAATTAATTCTATAGAAAAACTTCCCCCAATATTTGGGCTTTTATTTTCCGGAGGATTGGATTCAAATATAATTGCTTTACTTTCAAAAAGCAAGGATGTTACTTGTTATTGCGTGGGTTTAGAAGGCTCTCAAGACATTGAATGGGCAGAAAAATCAGCCAAATTATTAAATTTAAAATTAAAAATAAAAATCTTAACTTTAAAACAAGTAAAAAATGCATTAAAAAAAGTTGTAAAAATTCTAAAAACAGATGACGTTACAAAAGTTTCAGTTGGCCTAACAGTTTACTTAGCAATGAAAATAGCAAAAGAAAAAAACATTGTTACCGGGTTAGGTGCAGAAGAAATTTTTGCAGGCTATCATCGCCATAAAAAAGCAAACACATCAGAAAAAGAATTGTTCAAAGAATCTTGGGCAGGATTAAAAAGATGTTATAAAAATGATATTGAAAGAGACACAAAAATAGCAAAAACATTGAAAAAACAAATTTTTACACCTTTCTTAGATAAAAAGCTAATTGAAGCAGCAATGCACATAAAACCAAGAGATAAGATCAAAAAAGGGTATAAGAAATACATTCTAAGGGAAATATCTGAAGAGTTAGGATTACCAAAAGAAATTGCATTTAGAAAAAGAAAAGCAGCACAATATGGATCAAATATATTAAAGGCAATAGAAAAGTTAGCAAAGAAAGAGGGATTCAAATACAAAAAAGATTATCTTAATTCTTTAAGGTAAGAGGGCAGAGAGGGATTCGAACCCCCAGTCTGTTGCTCTGCAGGCAACTGCCTTAACCGTTTGGCCATCTGCCCATAAGGTGGGACCATTTTTCTAAAGGCGGGTCCGGAGAGATTCGAACTCTCGATCTACAGCTTAGAAGGCTGTCGCCCTATCCAGGCTAGGCTACGGACCCATATAAGAAAAGAACAAATTTATCTTTTATAAATCTAACGTTTACGAAACCAAAACTAATTTAAATCAACTTTCTCCTTAAAATTACAATGGTAAATTTACAAAAAATTGAATCTAAATGGCAAAAGAAATGGGAAGATAAAAAAATATTCCAATCTAAAAAATCAAGCAAGAAAAAATTCTATTGCTTAGAGATGTACCCTTACCCTTCAGGCTCAGGCCTTCACATGGGCCATGTATGCAATTATGTAATTGGAGATGTTTGCGCTAGGTTCAAGAGAATGAATGGATTCAACGTTTTATATCCCATGGGCTACGATTCATTTGGTCTTCCAGCTGAAAATGCAGCAATAAAAAATAAAACCCACCCTAAGATTTATACTGAAAAATCAATTAAAAATTTCATAAGACAACAAAAAGAAATGGGCCTCAGTTATGATTGGTCTAGAACTTTTTCATCTCATCAACCAGAATTTTACAAGTGGGACCAATGGCTTTTCTTAAAACTATATGAGAAAGGTTTAGCTTACAAGAAAAAAGCAGCTGTAAACTGGTGTCCAAAATGTAATACTGTTCTAGCAAATGAACAAGTTGTTAATGGAAAATGCTGGCGTCACACAGAAACAGAAGTAGAAATAAAAGAACTTAACCAATGGTTCTTCAAAACAACAGATTACGCAGATAAATTACTAGATGGATTAGATAAATTAGAATATTGGCCAGAAGATATTAAAACAATACAAAGAAATTGGATTGGAAAAAGCCAAGGAATAGAAATCCATTTTAAATTAAAAGGAACTAACAAAATCCTTCCAGCATACACCACAAGGCCAGATACAATATTCAGTGTAACCTTTGTAGTATTAGCTCCTGAACATCCTTTAGTCTTAGAATTAGTTAAAGGAACAAAATACGAAAAAGAAACATTAGAAACAATTAAAAAAATAAAATCTCAATCAATAATAGAAAGAACAACACCTGAAGGAAAAGATAAAATTGGTTGTTTCTTAGGAAAATATGTAATAAACCCGGCAAATAATGAAGAAGTTCCTTTATACATCGCTAATTTTTGTTTAGTAGATTATGGAACAGGAATAGTAATGGCAGATGCACATGATCAAAGAGATTTTGAATTTGCAAAAAAATACAAAATCCCTTTAAAATTTGTTATTTCAAAAAATGGTTCAGTTATCGACGCTGAAACAGCTTCCGAAGCTTATACAGCAGACGGAATTTTATTCAACTCTGAGAAATTCTCAGGAATGAAAAATCAAGAATCAATACCAAAAGTAATAGATTGGCTTGAAAAAAAGAAAGGGGGAAAGAAAACAACCAATTATAGATTGAGAGATTGGTTAATTTCTCGTCAAAGATATTGGGGATGCCCAATTCCAATTATTTACTGCAATAAATGTGGTTTAGTTCCAGTTCCAGAAAAAGACTTACCTGTAAAACTTCCCGAAAAAGTAAAATTTGGAGATAAAAACCCATTAGAAACTAATAATGATTTCGTAAATGTAAAATGTCCAAAATGTAAAAAACCTGCAAAAAGAGAAACAGATACAATGGATACATTCATTGATTCTAGTTGGTATTTCTTTAGATACTGTGATAATAAAAACAACAAAAAAATATTCGATAAAGAAAAAATAGATTATTGGATGCCAATTGACCAATATATTGGGGGAAGGGAGCATGCAACAGGACATTTAATTTATTCTAGATTTATAACAAAATTCCTAAAGCAATTAAAATTAACAAAAATAGACGAACCATTCTTAAGATTATTCAATCAAGGAATGCTTCACAAAGATGGCGTTGTAATGTCTAAATCAAAAGGAAATACAGTAAGCCAGGAAGAAATAGCAAAAAAATATGGGATAGACACAGCAAGATTCTTTTTAATGTTTATATCTTCTCCAGATAAAGATAAAGATTGGAATACTGAAGGAGTACAAAGCGCTTACAAATCTTTAATAAAAATCTATTCCTTACTAGACAAAAAACAAATAAAAGAAACAAAAGAACTTCAAAGCAAAACAAACAAAACAATTAAAGAAGTCACAAAAGAAATTGAAAACTTTAATTATAATATTGCTTTAATTAAAATAATGGATTTTGTAAATTATTTAACTAAAAAAGGATGTTCTAAAAACTCATTAGAAGTATTAGCAAAGTTAATTTCTCCATTTACACCACACTTAGCTGAGGAAATGTGGGAAAAATTAAAAAATAAATCTTTCATTAGTTTAGAAAAATGGCCAAAATATGATCCTAAAAAAATAGATGAAAAGTTCGAAGCAATAGATACATTCTTAGAACAAACAAAAAAAGATACAAACAACATAATCAAATTAGTAAATATAAAACCCAAAAAAGTTACAATTTTTGTTTCTGAAACTTGGAAGTATGATCTTTTCAAAAAAATAAAAAAAGAACTAGAAAAAACTAGAAATCCAGGAGAAATAATAAAAAAAATTATGGATAAAAAACATAGTAAGGAAATATCAAGACTAGTTGTATCTTTAGTAAAAGATCCAAACAAAATACCAGAAACAATACTTGACCAAAAAACCGAACTTTTTGCATTAAAAGAAACAGATTTTGAATTTAAAACAGAAATCCTTCCAGCTGAAAAATCACAAGAAAATAAAGCAAAACAAGCTTTACCAGGAAAAGTAGCAATTCTTGTTGAATAGAAACTAATTTAAATTTGGGGAATTTATGTTTAAACAATGAAAAAGAGATTTATTATATTAATTTTAATAATTTTAGTTTTAATTATTTCTAGTTGTCAGGACTATCCAGAACTATCTGGAAAAGTAGTAGATGAAAAAGAAATAGCAGAACCCACACCGATATCAAAAAGTCCAGATGATAGCAGCCTCTTAAATTCACCAAGCTTCTCTGGAGATACATCAAACATAAAAAAAGTAGAAGGACTAGAATTAACAGAAGCAACACTAGTAGATTTTAATAACCTTGAAGAACCTGATGAAACACAAAATAACTCAGAGTTTAATGAACCTATCAGAAACCCAATTAAATCCCCTTCCTTAATAACAAGAATCTTAGATTTTTTTGAAAATTTATTTAATTTAAGATTTTCACCAGTCTCAAAAATAATTTCACATCACGAACCAGCATATGTTGTTCACAATTCAGGAACAGAGGAAATTGATATAACTTTATACACACTTTTAAATTCAGATTGCAGATACTATACAGACGCAGATACAAATTTTGAAGATATGCCCCATAATCTTGAAGGGCAGGAATTGCAACATACAATAACGATAAGTTCAAGTCCAGGAAGAACATATAACCTTTATGTAAAATGCAATGATTCTACAGGCGAGGTAACAGATACAGACTACAATATTACTTATAGGATTTTACCTGAAATAGACCACCAATACCCAAGGGTAGCCCTTGTAATGCATCCCTGTGTCGAAACCACAGAAGATGTAGAAAACCTTTCAAGATATGATTATTTAGTCATGCACAAAAGACACACTTGGGATACTTTAGATTGTAACACAGAACAAATAAGAGAAATAAGAGAATTAAATTCTAACATAATGATAATTGTTCACCAACCTCAAAGCTATATATACCAACCACTTGAAAGCTGGCCAGGAGATAATTCTTATCCCCAATCAGATAATATTATTTACCCATTAGTTTTTGGACCAGTCTTTTTCGGAGACTCAGAAGATAGATGGATTTTGACAGATACAAATGGAGACACCATAGAAGACCTATCCCCAACTTCTTGGACATCTGTAGTAGTGGATACATCTAAATACTGTCCACCAGACATTACAACAACAGATGATTGGGATTTTAACTCCCATAATATCAATTATACAAAAGAAGTTTTAGTAGACCCGGGACTGTGGGATGGAATCTTTTGGGATAGTTTGTATGATGGTATTAGCTGGATGAACCCATATCTGAATGATCCAATAGACTTAAACCATGATGGAGTAGCAGATGGATCAACTTGGTTAAATCAACAATGGGCTGAAGGAATAGCAAGTTTTACTGAAAAAGCAAGAGAAGAACTGGGTCCAGATATAATTTTTATTGCTAATGGACAACAAGAATATTATTCCTCTTACAACGGTAGAATGATAGAAAACTTTAGATTTTATGAATGGGAACAAGATTTTGGAAGATTATTAGATTGGGATCAAAATGCAAAAGAACCAAAATTAAACTTTGTAGTTTCACAATTTTCAGAACCAATAACTTCTTATCAACTACTAAGAGCAGGCCTAGGAGCCACATTATTAACAGATACTTATCATCAAATAGCCAATGGTGGTTACACAAGTTATTGGTGGTTAGATGAGTATGCAGTAGATTTTGATACGGGGGAAGCAGTTTTACCAACTGTAGAAAATAATTGGAAAGGCAAACATTATTTAGAAGAACCAACTAGCAATGCATACACCTTAGATTATCCATTAGATCCAGAATATATTAGATATCCTATTTATAGAAGAAATTTCACAAACGGGATAGTTATTGTAAACCCAAACTATAACTCAACTTGCCCAAGCTGTTGCGAAATAGATATAGAATTAGAAAAAGAATATAGAAAAATACTCGGAACACAAGACTCAAAAACTAATAATGGATCAATTGTTTCACAAGTACATTTAAAGTGGAGAGATGCAATAATTTTGTTAAATACAATTGAAATAGAAGAAGAAAACGGAGATGGTGGAGGGGGAGGGGGAGGGGGCGATAGCGGAGAATCATCCCTTGAACAAGAAGAAGACAATGAAACTAGTCAATACTTTGGTGGTTACGGGACAGATTGTTTCCAAGAGAACCAACAAGAATGTATTAACGTAACAGCTTACCACATTTGTGATGGTTTACTCTGGTCATTGCCAATATCCTGCGAGCAAGGATACATCTGCCATGAAGGAGAATGTATTTTAGAACCACAACCAGAACAACCAAGAATAGATACTAGATTGTATTGGTTTTTAGTTATAGGCCTGGGAATTTTATTATTCTTTGTAATTTTCTTTATGAATAAATTAACCAATAAATAATTAGCTTTAAATCAATTAGAACCTATAAAAGCCTATTTAAATAAGTAATTTCTAACATAATTATAATAATTAGGAGGAATAAAAATGGATAAAAAAATATTTGCAGTTTTGTTGGTAGGGATGTTATTAATAACACCTTTAGCATCTGCAGGTTTTGGAGAATGGGTTTCTAATGTTTTTTCTGCATCAGAAAAAAAGATAGATCAACCCATAAATGGAGAGTCTGGAAGCTCTCATAGTGAACCAGTTTCAATTACTGAAAACCCGATTCCAGTAAATGATGGTGGAAGCTCTTCAGGAGGATCTGTCCCGGTTAGAGTAAGGAATGTTAATTCCCACAGAATCCTTGCAGAAGGAGAAAAGATATACATAGGGGAAAATGGTTATATTGAAATGAGTGGAGTTAATGGACAAGGAAGTGAAGAACACTGTTTGATAACCGTTTTAGAACCTTCACAAGGCAATGGCAGTAATGGGGGAGCAGGAGCAGCACTAATCAAAGTAGGAGAACTTCGTGTTCTCAACAGAGAAAGTTTTGACTTGATAATTGGTGTTACAGCTTTAGCACAAGAACCAGATTATTGCGCAGTTGTGGTTAGATATAATAACTTTTTAGAAACTGAATCAGAACAACCAATAACCTATGAAGAAGAGACACATGAAGGAGAATCAGACACTCCGGAAGTGGACAGATAATAAATTAATTTTTTCTTTTCTTTTTTATAACTTTAAGTTGAGTTAAACCTATAGAAAGTTATTTATAGAAAAAAATTTAGTTTTAAAATACTCATATTGGGGGAACAAAATGAAAAAAATATTAATAACAATGTTAATACTTGCAATATTGGTTGTTTCAACAACTGGTTGCAATAGAAAAATAGGGCCAGGACTTCCCGGAGAAGAATCCCATGTTGGAGTTTTAAGTGGTTGGTTATTTGAAGTTGAAACAGAATCAGGAGTTCAAAAATTTTTAGTAGCAGATGACTTATTTGGAGGGGATGTTAAAACCGAACAAGAAATACTTGAAATTACAAGATACGATTCTTGGCAAGAACCAAGTCAGATTTGGACATTAGAAGGATGGTCAGCTGATTGTGAAAGACAAAAATCCGGTACAAAAGACTGCTCAGAAGAAATGTGGGAATCAGAGAATCAAGAAAAAATAGAAAACTGTGTAGAAGAACCAGAACCAGTAATTGTACCCCCTATAGATGAAGATGGAGAGGTTTCTGTACCCAGTGCTGCCCAACCAACTGTAACCTGTCCACCAAAAATAAAAGATTATGAAGATTGGTTAGCTGATTGTGAAAGTTACAACGAAATGTTACAAGAATGTAGTTATCTTCCTTTTGAAGATTTTGAAGAAATTATGAACAACTACCTAACAGAAAACAATATAGAAGGAACAGCAGTAAATTACAATGTAGTAATGTTCCCAATAAATCCATCAGGAATAAATTAATTTTTTTCCTTTTTTTATAACTTCTATTTAACTTAAACCTTAAAAAACCTTTATAAACAACTATTTTTACATTATTTTCATGAAAAGTGACAAGTTTTTATTATTAAGTTTGAACCAGAAAGAAAGCAAATCATTAGCTCAGACTCTAAGCAATGATACTGCTAGAAAAATCTTAGATTACTTAACAGAAAAAGAAGAAGCTTCTGCTTCAGAAATCTCAAAAAAACTAAACATTCCATTACCTACCGTAGATTATAATCTAAAACAATTAGTAAAAACTGATTTAGTAGAATCTAAAGAATTTCTTTGGAGTAAAAAAGGAAGAGAAATGAATCTTTATAGGCTAGCTAAAAAACTAGTCATAATTGCTCCAAGATCAACTTCATTAAAAGAAATAAAGAATTTGCTACCAATTGGGATAATTTCAGTTGCAGCAGCATTTTTAATAAAATTGTTCACTCAATCTAAACAAATTTTTGGGGCAGCAAGAATGGAGTATATTGATTCAGCAGCACAATTAGCAGAAGGAGCACCAGCCGGAGCTACAGACGTTCAAGTAATAAACATACTTCCAACATTAAGCCAAAACTGGCTTTGGTTCTTATACGGAGCTTTATTTGTTATATTATTAGTTTTGATTTTTACATTAGTTAAGAAGTTAAGAAAATAGAAACATTTTAAAACATCTTTTTTCTTTTTTAATACATGAATTCAGAGAAAATAACAGAAACATTCCTAAAGTACTTTGAAAAACATAAACATAAGATAGTTCCATCAGATTCTTTAATTCCAGAAATGGATCCCACTTTACTACTAACTTCAGCAGGAATGGTACAATTTAAACAAGCTTTACTAGGAAAACAAAAGCCAATAGCACCAAGAGTAGCAAATATCCAAAGATGCTTCAGAACAGGAGATATAGATGAGATAGGCAACAGAAGACACTTAACATTTTTCTTTATGATGGGCAGCTGGTCATTTGGAGATTATTTCAAAGAAGGAGCAGTAGACCTAGCATATGATTTAATAATAAACGGTTACAAATTTGACAAAGACAAAATATGGGCAACTGTTTTCAAGGGAAACAAACAAGTTCCAAAAGATATTGAAACCAAAAAAGCCTGGCTAAAATATTTACCAAAAGAAAGAGTAGTAGAATTAGGAGAAAAAGACAATTTTTGGATAGTGGGAAATACTGGACCTTGCGGACCATCAACAGAAATATATTATGACAGAGGAAAGAAATTCGGCTGTAACAAAAAATCTTGCAAACCAGGTTGTGATTGTGATAGATTCTTAGAATTCTGGAATGCAGGTGTTTTCATACAATATAACAAAACAGAAGACGGAAAGCTAGAAGATCTTCCAATGAAAAGTGTAGATACAGGAGCAGGATTAGAAAGATTTGCAGCTTTGTTACAAAATAAAGATTCAGTATTTGATGTGGATATTATGATCCCAATAACAAATAAAATAAAATCACTTTCAAAAAAACAATCAAAAATAGAAATTAGAGTTATTGCAGACCACATTCGTGGAGCTGTTTTTTTAATAGCAGATGGAGTAAGACCTTCTAACTTAGAAAGAGGATATATCTTAAGAAGAATATTAAGAAGAATAATCAGAAATGCTCAATTACTAGAAATGAAAGAGAATTACATGGAAGAATTAGTTAAAATAGTAATCAAAACATATGAAGGAACCTATTACAAGGGATTTAATCAAAAAGAAATATTAAATACAATTGAAGAAGAAAAACAAAAGTTCGAAAAAACATTAAATAAAGGGCTAAAAAAATTCAAAGATTTTAATTTCAAAAAAACAATATCTGGAAAAGATGCATTTTTCTTATACCAAAGCTTTGGATTCCCAATTGAAATAACAAAAGACTTAGCAAAAGAAAACAAACTAAAAGTAGATGAAAAAGGTTTTGAAAAAGAATTTAAAAAACACCAAGAAACTTCTAGGGCTGGAGTAGAAAAGAAATTTGGCGGTGCAGGATCATTTGGAGAGAAAGTAGCTGCACAACATACAGCAACACATTTACTACATCAAGCTTTAAGAGACGTTCTGGGAGATGAAGTAAAACAAGCAGGATCTGACTTAACACCAGAAAGAATAAGATTTGACTTCACATTTCATAGAAAAATAACAGATGAAGAAAAACAAAAAGTAGAAGATATTGTAAATGAAAAAATTAAAGCAGCCTTGCCTGTAAAGTTAGAAACAATCTCATTAAAAGAAGCAAAAAAATCAAGAGCAATTGGTTTATTCGAAGATAAATACGCAGATGAAGTACAAGTAGTTTCAGTAGGAAATTACTCAAAAGAAATTTGCGCAGGACCACATGTAAAAAACACAAAAGAATTAAAACATTTCAAAATTAAAAAAGAAAAATCTTCTGCTGCCGGAATAAGAAGAATAAAAGCAGTTTTAGATGTTTAATTTACTTAATTTTTCCTTTATATCTGCCATATCTTTATCAATACCAGACATTTCTGGTTTTTCTATAATCTGGTTAGGTTCTTCTTGAGTGAAATTTGGTTTGTCTTTTTCTTCTATTTTCTTTTCTACATCTTTCCACTCATCTTTTAGTTCTTGCTCTTCTTTCTTAAGCTGGTCTTCTATTTCCTTATACAAGGGCATATCTGTTTTTTTCAAATGGGTTAAAAGTCTAGAAACATCCCTCATAGTTTTATACAAGTTATCTAAATGTTTTAATTTATGCACTCTAAGTTTTTTTATGCTTTCATAGCTTTTGATAATTTTGGCTGTTTCCATAGCAGCTTGTAGAATATCTTTTCTTATTTCTGCAGGTTCATCAACATTAATATAAAAATTTTCTTTTTTCTTTACTTTATGATGTATAGATGTTTCTTTTTTGTGATGTACCTTCTTCTTTCTATGTATAACCTTCTTCTTAGGTTCAGATTTCTTCTTTTTAGGCATTTTAAACTTCAAAAAGTTTTTCGTCAATAAATAGCAATTTATCTTTTAATTTTTCTATATTATCTCTCCAAACCCCGATTTCTCTTTCTTCTTGATCTTTTATCTTTTCAATCTGATCTAAAGCTGCACTTGCATCGTCTAATCTATCTTTAATAGAATCTATTGCTCTTATTGCACTTTTGTAGTCTTCAATTTTTACAAAAATTGGTTTTGTAGAATCTACATGATGTTCTGGTTCCTTAAAGGCTACCCTTTCATTATGTTCAGAGATAATTTTTGGTTTTTTAGAAGATAATTTTTCTCTTTGGGGTATACCGGGCATAGGCTTGAACTCCGTTGGTTTTTCAACAGCTTTCTTAATACTCCCTAAATCGCTTT
>Ga0180732_1000570_pt1 | contig 29574 bp, 25 predicted proteins | sample KR11_01MetaG_FD_148674 | JGI IMG/M metagenome (GOLD analysis project Ga0180732, IMG submission 148674) | Groundwater microbial communities from the Olkiluoto Island deep subsurface site, Finland - KR11_0.1 MetaG | ecosystem: Environmental > Aquatic > Deep subsurface > Groundwater | place... | reverse complement strand
CACGAAGAACTTTTTGTAACGCTCATGAAAAAGACAAAATGAGACCGACAGGTCCGTGAGGGGTCGTTTGCTGTCATTTTTTCTCCTATCGGTCTGGATTTTTTGGGGTTGGCATGTGGCTCATTTTACCTCCTAAGAATTGATGAAAAAAATACAACTCTTATAGCATTAAATTGCAACTATTTCAATATGTTAAATCGCATTTTAATGTGACAAAGTAGAACTAAGCCCCATTAGTATTTTCCGCGACCCTTAACTACCGGAAAGCGACACCTGGCTGGGGGTGGCATGGAAGAAAATCACATAGCCGGCTGCGGCCATTGAAAACAGCAGCAGAAAAATAAGAAGGAAAAGAGGGATAACCCTCCGAACATTCAGCCAGCTTCTTTTTCTGCTGTTACGACCAGTGCTTCTTTTCCTGACAATTTTTTTCCGTTCCATCTTCATATCCACCACAAACCATTCACGGTCGCGGTCCTTTAATTACCGATTATGGTATGTTGAAAAATTCAGAATTATCGGCATCGTCAAAATGACGAAGGATGCGGCTCAACGAAGTATTGGGCCATTTTGGCAACGCCATCCCTATTTCTTCCGATTCAAGACATAGTAGGCCAAGCCTTCCAACACCGCCAATTCCCGTTGGACCGCATCCTGATCAAAGATACGCAACTGGACAAGGGCATCGGCAATAATTGTTTCGGCCTTCTGACGGGCAAGGGCAAAACCATCATAACGGGCGATCAGGGCACTGGCCTCAGTAAAACCACTGGTGCGTGCCTCCACACTTGTCAGCATGGCCAATAATCGTTCCCTATCCTTTTCTTCAGCCCTGCCAATGGCGATAATCAGCGGCAGGGTCATCTTTCCTTCCCGAAAATCATTGCCGACAGACTTACCTGTTTTGGCCTCATCTCCCAGATAATCAAGGAGGTCATCGATAATCTGAAAGGCACAGCCAAGATGCAGTCCATAGTTATTCAGCGCCTGTTGCTCCTCTATGGCGGCACCGGCAACCAGGGCTCCGATCTCACAGGTTGCGCCAATCAGCCTGGCCGTCTTGCCCATGATCACCGCAAAATAATCTGCTTCCGCCAGATTGTAATTGCTGGCATTATGGAGCTGCAGGAATTCACCATCCACCATGGCAGTTGTGGCCCCGCAGAAGATCTCCAGGGCCTGCACCCCTCCCCCTCTCCCAACCAGCAGCATCGATCGGGCATGGAGGAAATCCCCGGCCAGAATCGCCGCAGTTTCTCCAAAGGCCACATTGATTGCCGGCCGGCCCCGACGGGTAAGGGCCTGATCAATCACATCGTCATGGAACAGGGTCGCGCAATGGAGATACTCGAAGGCAATGGAAAGGGGAACTACATCCACATTCTTTCCACCACATAGGCGGCTGCAAAGCACGGTGAGCAATGGCCGAATCCGCTTGCCGCCATTAAAAAGACCATAGCGCAGCACCTCAGCAAGCAACACATCTGTGTCACTGGTCAGCGTGGCTAGATCGGCCTGCATGGCCTGTTCAATCCTGGCCAGATCAGGTCCAATGGCTGCCATCAACCCTGACCCGTCAGTCGCTCCGGCAAATTGTTCTGTTGCCCCCATCCCTATCACCCCCTAGAATTATCATGCGAATCGCACTTTTGTTCAAAAAAATCCCGTACATCCGACAAACTGCGAACCACCGGCGAAGGCGGCAGACTGGCGCGAAAGCTGCGACCATAGCCCTTCGTAAACAGACGAACATCCATAATGGCGATAACCCCGCAATCTGAAGCAGCCCGCATCAGTCTCCCCACCCCCTGACGCAGGGTGAGAATGGCTCTGGGCACTTGAAAATCAAAAAAAGGTTTACCACCGCCATCGGTAATGGCTTGGATGCGGGCCTGAATCACCGGGTCACTTGGCACCTCAAAGGGAAGTTTATCGATGATCACGCAGCTCAGAGAGTTACCCGGCACATCCACCCCTTCCCAGAAACTGGCAACCGCCAACAACACCGAATCCGTGGTTTCTTTGAAACGGGCCAACAAGGCCTGCCGTGAAGCCCGCCCCTGCACCAGGACTGGATAGGAAATTCGGGACTCAAGAAATTCCGCCATCACATCCATGGCTTTGAGACTGGTAAAAAGGACAAGAGCCCGCCCCTGACTGATCTGCAGAAGCTCGAGTACCTGCTGGCAGACCTTGTTGGTATAGGTTGCGTCGGCAGGCTCAGGAAAACCTTTTTCCGGCACATAGACCAGCGTTCGCCCCTCATAATCAAAAGGGGAGTGAAATTGCAGGGTCGCTGTCTCCGGTCCCAGGCCCAATCGTTCTTTGACATAAGAAAAATCCCCACCGGCAGAGAGAGTGGCGGAGGTCATGATACAACTCTGGACTGAAGAATAAAGCGTCCGTTCCAGTTCACTGGCGATCCGAACCGGAGTGGCGGAAAGAGTGATCGTCCGTTCGCGCCGTTCATACCAATGGACAAAACCATCCTCCGCCCCCCTCTCCGGTGGAAAACAGATATGACGAAGGTTGGCTGCCAGCTCGACCGACCGCGCGCTGAGAGCATTCCAGACCTCACCTTTAGAAGACTGCCCAGCCAGCAGCTCGGCTAACTGATCAATGCCTGTTGCTACCCCCTCCACCTCCTGGGGCCAGGAACTATGAGCGGCAATAAGGTCCGCCAGCGGGTATCTGCCTCGCTGGGCAGGAAAAAGCAGGGCGAAACGCTCCATGCGCGGCAAGAGGCCGCGAACAAAGCTGCTGATTTTATCGCGACTCTTGGTCGGCAGATCCGCCTCTACCTGACGCTCAATATCAGCGACCAGATCCAGAAGCTGATACTGACTGAAGTTCTTGCCGAAGAATTGAGTCGCCACACTCTCCAAATGATGGGCCTCATCAAAGATCACCGCCTGATACCGGGGCAGAATCTCGGCAAACCCGGCCTGACGCAAGGCCAGATCAGAAAAGAAGAGATGATGATTAACAATAAGAAGCCGGGCAGATCCTGCCTGTTTACGCAAGCGATTGACGAAACAGGCAGCGCCATCAGGACAGTCACCGCCCAAGCACTGACTGGACTGAGCTGAGACCTTCGGCCAGAGCGGTGAGCCATCAGCCAGCCAGGAAAGTTCGGCCCGATCTCCACTGCTGGTTGTCTCCAGCCATTTTTCAATCTTACCGATATTGGTGTCTTCCACCAGAGAAAGCTGTGGTGAACTGCGAAACTGATTCCAACGATATAGGCACAGATAATTCTGCCTCCCCTTGACACAGAGGGCGGAGGCAGATCGACCCAAGACCCGCTCTATCAAGGGAATCTCTTTGTTCAGGATCTGATCCTGGAGATTTATGGTAGCGGTTGACACTACCACCCGCTGACCAGAAAGCAGGGCCGGTATGAGATACGCCAGCGTCTTACCGATGCCTGTTTCCGCCTCAACCAGCAGCACATTTGCCCGCTGACCCTCCGCTCCGACCTTTTCATCCACTGACAGGATGGCCTGCACAGCCTCTGCCATCCTTAGCTGGCCTGAACGCGCTTCAAAGGATGACAGATGTCTGGCCAACAAACCACCACCGGCAAAAATTTCCTTCACACACTTTCTCCCAAAATATCCCTCGCCACTTCAACAAGCTGAGAATCAGCGTCACTCATCATGGCCCGCACACCTTCCATGGCAGTATCACTACCGATAATGGCCAGGACACTGACCGCCTCACCACGCACGTAGGATGGCTGGAGTGGTACAGAATGAAGAAGAGCCAGCAGTGAGGACGTTGCCAGATCGATTTTATCGTGATCAACAGCGCGTAATTCCTCAAAAAGAACAGAGACCCCAAGCCGCACCTGAAAACGCGGATCATTGAGGATCTCACCAGTCCAGGCATAATATCTCGGCTCCCTGCGGAACATGGCAACAATGTTGTCCAGATGCCCCATATCGAGGAAGTCGCCGATCACCTTCTTCAATTCTGTGTCATTTACCTCTACCACCACATCCTCTTTTGTTCTGAAACATTAAGACCATTCAACAAAAACAAATCCATTGCCCATGGCTTATACGATTTTTCCTTTTATTTTTCAACCAAGGCGGTACAATCAAACAGATCATGATAAGAATAAAATTTTTTCTTGGTTAAGCATCAGCTCTAACATCTCCATAAAATTACCCTATGCAGCCATCTCAACTTATCAATTCTGATGAGGTTATCGTTGTCGTTGACGACTCACAGGATATTTTCATCCTCTTTCAGGATTTTCTCAGCAGAGAGGGATATACCGTACTCCATGCTGCGACGGCCGCAGAATTCTTGCAACTGCTGCACAGCCGAAAAGTTGCCCTCGCCCTGCTCGACATAGAACTACCCGACCGCAAAGGAACTGAGCTCCTGGCAGACCTGGCCCGCCACTATCCAGATACGTCCATTATCATGATCACCGGCACCGAAGACCTGCAAACTGCACTTTTCTGTCTGCGACTGGGAGCCGATGACTACCTGACCAAACCGATGCACCTTGCAGATTTTAATCACGCGGTAAACACTACCCTGGAAAAACGGCGCCTGGTCATTGACAACCGCCTCTACCAGAAGAAGCTTGAGGCCACCAATTTCCGTACCCAGTTTCTCCATCAGCTCAATCTGAAGATGAACACCGCCTATCTAAGCAGCGTAGAACTCGACGATGTCCTTCAGGCCATTCTGGTGGGAATCACGGCTAGCGAAGGGCTGCAGTTCAACCGGGCCTTTCTCGCCCTCTTTGACCTGGAGCATCAGGTGCTGCAGGGACGACTGGCTATCGGCCCCTCCTCCCGAGAAGAGGCTGGCCGCGTCTGGGAAGACCTCAAGATAAAAAATATGAACCTGAATGATATCATTCTGAATTTCAAACTTTCCCTCTCAGACTCCAACCAGGAAGTAAACAGGATCATCAAAAAGTTTTCCATCCCGGTTACCGATCAGGACCATACTCTCATTCGTGCCTGCGCCGAACGAAAAAGTATCCTCGTCCAGAATGGCATGGCCCAGGATGTCCCTGTCAGCACCCAGCTCTTTGAGCTGTTGCAAAACGATACCTTTATCATTGTCCCCCTCTTTTCTCCCAGTCAATCCCTTGGCGTTCTTATCGCCGATAATTTTATCACGCTACGCCCAATCTGCGATGATGATATCGCCGACTTGGAAATCTTTGCCAGTCAGGCAAGCCTGGCCATTGAGCACAGCTATCTCTACACCAAGATGCTCTTCAAAATGCATGAGCTTGAGGCTGTCACCCAGGAGCTGGAAAAAAACAAGGATCTGCTGGTTGATGCCGAACGCTATACGGCTCTCGGCCACATGTCGGCCCAACTGGTCCATGCCATCCGCAATCCCATCACTTCAATCGGTGGTACTGCAAGATTACTCACCAGGAAAGTCACCGATCCCGATATCCTTAAATTTCTCGGTATCATGGCCCAGGATGCAACCAAGATTGAATCCACACTCGAAGATCTTTTTAATTTTGTTACTGAAAACAAAGCCCAAAAAAACAACCAGCCCCTTTATCCACTGATCCGCAAGAGTGTCATGCTGCTCTATGGTGCCATGAAAAAACAGGGGATCAGCTATCAGCTCAACCTCCACGAACCAGGTCCCTCTCTTTATCTCGACGCCCAAATGATCAGACAAATGCTCCTGCATCTGATCCGTAATGGTATTGAGGCCATGCCCAATGGTGGCCTTCTCAATGTCAGCGTCAAGCAGGATCCGACAAGCGTCTCAATTCTCATCACCGATAGTGGAGCAGGTATCATCAATGGCAATATGGCCAAGGTAGCAGACCCCTTTTTCACCACTAAGATCTACGGCACAGGCATGGGACTGACCCTGGTCAAGAAAATCGTTGTCGAACATCAGGGCACCTTTTCACTGCAAGCAGGAGCCAGCTGCGGGACCGTTGCCACCGTGACCCTACCGATAAACAACGAAATGCATCCTTCAGAATAAAAACATTCTTCTCACGCAAGACGCAGAGATCTGCGGTTCATTCTCTGCGACCAGAAAGCAGGGCCCCAATCATTGCCACGAACGCGGTGAGGCCAAAACTTATCTGCAGAGAGCGGATGAACGCTGTGGTATGAACTGAGCTAAAATCTTTCACATCCAATCCCCCACTCAAGAAAGAAAAAACCTCCCTGAAAATCAGACCTGCAAGGGTAACACCAACCAGCATCCCCAGGTTCCGCGCTGTGGCCAGCATGCCGGAAGTGATACCAATATGACGCGAATCAACGGTAGCCAGAACGGAAGCCGTATTCGGAGAAAGAAACAAGGCCTGACCAGCACCCAGCAGGGTCAGTCTCCATGCAACATCAATCACCACTGAGTGCTCGTCAAGAAAACAAAGAAAGACCAGAGCAAGACAACAAAGAGCCAGACCGGTGGTGGTAAGCAATCTGGCTCCCATTCGGTCATACAACCAACCGGACAGAGGAGATACCACAAACACCGCCAGCGGCACCGACATCATCACCAGACCAATCCTTTTAATAGGGAGAAGAAGCACATAATCAAGATAAAAAGGAATAAGGAGCAGGACCACAAAAAGCACGACAAAAGAGAGCGCCGCACAGCTCATGCCAATGGCGTAATAGCGATCCTTAAATAAGAACAGAGGCAAAAGTGGTTCTTCAGCCCTGTGTTCAATCATTTTAAAGAGAAAAAGGAGTACACAGAACCCGAACATCCCTGCCAAGGCTATTGTCCTGGAAAATGCACCGTAATGGGTCGAGGCCAGGACTGCCAAAGCAAGAAGCAGAGTCCAGACCACCAGGCCTGTCCAGTCGAAACGTGTCATTTTCAAACTTCCAGGAATGGGAGAAGGGATAAGCGGCAGCAGCCAGTACCAACCAACCCCAAAACAAAGCAAGCTGACTGGCACGGTCACCAGAAAGAGAAAACGCCAGGAAAAAAACTGGATCAGAAAACCACTCACCACCGGCCCGCTCATCAGGCCAATGGAAGTAGCAATACCAACAAGCCCCAACGCTCTGCCTAACTGATGTACTGGAAAGACCATCTTAATAATGGCCGGACCGGATGACATCATCATCGAAGCGCCACAGGCCTGAATAAAACGGCAGAAGATAAGCATGGACAGTGACGATGACAGATAGCAGAGCACAGAACCGATGCTGAAAATCAGCATCCCCAGCAAATACATTTTCCCCTTTCCCAGACGATCCGAAAGTCTCCCCCAGATCAATAGAGTAATGGTAATGGTCAGGAGGTAGATCAATGCCACCCATTCTGTCTGCGCCAGGGTCGTGGTAAAACTGCGCATAATAGTAGGCAGAGCCACATTGACCATGCTGCTGTCCATTGTTGAAAGAAAGACGCCAATGGCCACCATGCAGAAAAAAAGCCAGGGATTGGGAGAATCAGGATGTGACATAGACTCAAAAAAGTTAAGAAATCAACATGAAAAGATGCAAAATATTTTGCAGCATAAACTTATTTTCCGTACCTTACCCGTTTTTTGAAAAAAAATGAACCAGGAGAAATCTAAGGCTTGACTTTACCCCTTCTCCATTATATATGAACCTTATGTATAAAATTTTGTACCTGGATACTGTTTTTGTACCAGGCCTAAAAAGGTTGTATGGTGACAGTGGGTTACCTGAAACAAATTATCCTGAATATTAAGGAGAAAAGAGATGAAGAAAATACTTTCTACCGTTGCTGCTCTCGGCCTGGTGGCCGGCATTGCAACAAGCGCTGCAGCGCTGGAACTTAAGATCAAAGGCGATTATACCGTTGATGGTTTCTATATTGACAAGGGCATGGGCGCTGCCGCCTATAACGGTTTTGGAGGCCAGGGCTTTCAATTGGCCACCAATCCTGGTGCCGCTGACACCAATTCTGATGCCTGGATGCAGCACATGTTCAACATTGAGGCCGAAATGATTGTCAATGACAAGGTCAGCATGAAGAGCCGGGTTCGTCTCATCGACTGGGGCACAGTCTGGGGAGCCCAGGACGACACAGATGTCAACAATGGCAGGAACATGTCCATCGAGAGATTGTGGCTGGTTTACAAATCACCCATCGGTACTTGGGAAATCGGTCGTCGTTCAGCCGGTGCCTGGGGACTTCCTTTTGTTGATAGCGCCACCGCCGGAGACCGTATTTTCTGGAGCTCTGCTAAGCTCTTTGGAGAGCAGTTCTCCACGTATGCTTTCGTCCAAAAGATGGTTGAAGGTGAGGCCTATGTTCAAAGCTCAGGTGATTTCGCGGTGGTAAGCGATGACGACTTAGACTCCGATTACCTTGAAGTCGGCGCCACTATGAATGGTGGATGGGGTAAAGCTAGTCTGGGATATGGCTATTCAAAAAACAATGCTGCTATTATTGATACCGCATCAATTGACACGAATACCGGAGCTACAATTTTCTCCTATGGCTATCAGACCGCTTCCCATCGTGTCAAGGGCGTTGGTCAGTTCAAGATCGGCGAAAATATGGGATTTGATACAGAGTTTGACTACAAGTTTGGTGATAAAGATTTTGGGACTAGTGTCCAAAAAGATCAGGATATCAGCCAACTCGCCTTTATCGCTGACTTCAACGCAACAATGAATGATCTGACCGGCCATGCCATGTACTTCCACACCAGTGGTGATGACAATGCTAAAGATACCGACCTGGAAAGCTACGGTGGCACTGGTGCTGACTTCGAACCGCTCTATATCCTGACCGGCGTCTTTGGCAACATCCTGAACAACGACCAAGGTACAACAAATGAATGGGGTGCCAAGGCCAAAACCGCCGGTGTCAATGCTGTCGTTCTTACTGCAGACTTTGCTGCCAGTCAGGATCTGACCCTGCATGCCGGTTTTGGGTATGCCATGGCCGACAAGGAATTGCCTGGCTATGATGACGAATACGGTTTTGAGTACAATGTCGGCGCTGCCTACAAACTGCTTGACAACCTGATCTATGCCGTACACCTTGGTTATCTTGACACTGGCGACTTCTTCAAGTTGGGAACAAAGTACCAAGATACCGAATCCATTTTACTGGCCAGCCATCATCTGACCATGAGCTTCTAATACGTTTTGACGTATAAAAAGCAATAAGCATTTAAAACCCCTGTCGTTCATTCGACAGGGGTTTTTTTTATGGCATGACTCAAAGAATAATCTCGCGCAGAGGCGCGGAGACGCAGAGAAAAATCACAAAAAGCTCTTCTCTGCGTCACTGCGCGAGAAATAAAGCTGACCCATGAATCCTTCCAAGACCTGTACCCAACTCAACCAGCAGCACCTTTTTCTGGCAACCGGTAACAATCTCGGGCAGGCCCGTCAACAGACCATCCATTTTATCAACACGACGCAACTTATTGTTTATCAGTCAAATACCATAAAGGATGAAGAAATCCGATCTGCCTCCAGTACAAATTTCTGGATGGAAATTGAAAAAGGAATTGCTGCCAACCATAGATTCTGCAGGGATTTATTAAAAGAACTTCAGGATACGGGCCTGACAGAGCTTGAAGATCTGCTCTGTCTTCAATTAGGATACCCCAGCAAAGTACTGCACATCCTGACTCATATGCTGGATGGCTTTATCGGAACTGATTCTGTTTTTTACAATCTGGTGGAAGACAGCCACTGGCTGAGCGAAACCCTTCGCGCTACCATCCAACAGAAGCCGGAAAGTTATTGGTTAATCCCAGTATGGCATGGGACGGTGACGAGTTCTCTGCTCCATCTCGGCAAAGAGAATCCAAAGTAGGTTGGATCAGGCACGTTTTTGTGTGTTGTAACCCAACAGGAATGTGTAAATTTATCAGGCTACGAAAACAGCCGCCACCCCAACTACTTCTGACCCTTATCTTCAAACTTCTGCACAGGGCATTTGGTCTCTGCATTATAATTCCTCCAGGCCGGATCGCTGTATTCAGTATGACATTCAATACAAAGCCCAACCCGCAGAATCTTACGCAGCTCATCACCGTTAAAAGGCCGCAGATCTGCTCGTGATCCATGCTGCAGCGGCTTACCGTCGATGGTAACAAAGGCATCAAATCCGACGGTCTTACCGGCAAAGGTATCCACCCCCTGATCAAGTGGCGAGAACGACCACTTCCCGTCCTGCTCCGTCACTGTTCCCTCGCCTAATCCCACCACCTTAGTTGAGGTGTGACACTCAGCACAGCTTCTGCCCTTGCTCTGGGTGGTATGCGGATTAATGGCAGCCATGGTGAAGCGGTTAAAACCACCCTCGACCTTCCCCTTTTCATCAACCAGACTCACAATATCCTGACAACCTGGAGTGACAATCACTACCTCATCTTTCCACACGGCCAGCATCGGTTTCTCGTAGCGGATATACGAGCGGCCCTCTTCCCACATCCCCGGAGTTTCCTTGAGGGTCAACTTATCAAGATGGGTCTGGCCTGCATCCCGTTTGGCATGACAGCCATAACATTGAGGCACCCAGGTGGAATGGCAGGACTCGCAGGTGACACGTTTATGGCCGTTGAAATCGCAGACCCCTTGTTTTGGGAGCTGCAGCGGATGTACCTTCTCGCTTATCTTGCTGGTCAACTGCCATTGTCCTTCTTTGATGGCAATATTATTCACGGGTTTCCCTTTACGGGTCAACCCAGGATTTGCGGAATGACACATTGTGCAGGAGATCTCCACTTGCTCTTCATAATGGGCATAACTCACCCCATCGCCCATGATTTCATTGCGAGTATGACAATCAATACAGGCCAGTCCTTTTTTATGATGCACATCCTCGGCAACTTCCAGATAAAAGCGGGAACCTGGGAGTTGTTTCGAGGTCAGCCCCCCTTTCTCGTAAGGCGTGCCGTATCCTTCCGATTCAAAAACACCTGTATAGGAGATCCCAATGCGCCCGGAACGATTATGACAACGGATGCAGTTAACATCCTGTACCTTTTTTATCATCAAGGGATGGACCTTAGATTTCTCACTCTTGGAGGCATCATCAAACTCAGTCACCCCCTTGCGCTCTGTGCCTTCGGGCATGACAAAATGGCAGGCCGTACAACCACCGCCCTTCTCATTAAAAAAATCAGGGGCCCCAGGCAGATCATTTTTTTGCTTCCATAAATGACAGGTGGCACAGAGCTTGCGATAATAATCCAGGGCTAGAGAGTTTTTATTACCGGCCAGTAATTTTTCCACCGTAAGGTCAGTATCCTGACTATCACTCTCACCCCAGTAAAAAAGAAGGGTACCGATAATCCCCCGGTTGGTGGCCATCAGGGAATTCTTGACCTTCTGGACGTCGGTGGGATGACAGCCTTCAACCCCGCATGTTTTCTCAACCACCCGCAGATCACCGGGATTAATAACCATCCCCGCATGAGCCTTCTCCTTATCAATGGCCATGGCATCACCAAGATGACAGGAGGCGCAGCCGATCACCCGTGCATCATGGGCCGCGTCGAGTTTTTCTTCCTTGTGACAGAACAGGCACATATCAATGCGGCCACTGGTGGTCACATAGACCTGATCAGAACGCTTCGTCCGGATTTCACGGATAACAAGCAGAAAGACCACAACCAGGACTAGAATCACAGCAAACTGTTGCCACAACCGGGAGAGCTTACGCCTTGCACTTTTTTCTTCCACCGGGGTCATCCTTTCATTCCTGATAGTTGTGGACATTGGGATAGCGCCTGCCATAGCCGAATGCTTTGCTGGTCACCTTCAAGCCCATGGCCGACTGCTTTCGTTTGTACTCATTGAGGCGAATCCGACGCAGGACATCACGCACCACCGACTCATCAAAACCAGCCTTCACAAGTACTGCCAGCCCCAGCCCCTGTTCCAGATGCAGCTCGAGGATCTGGTCGAGGATCGCATAGGGTGGCAGATCATCCTGATCACATTGTCCAGGCTTCAACTCAGCAGTGGGCACCTTGGTCAAGGTGCGATCTGGAATACGCTCCTGTTCTCGATTCACATACAGGGCCAATTCATAGACCATCTGCTTGGGCACATCGGATATTACGGCCAGACCGCCGCTCATGTCACCATAGAGAGTACAATAGCCGACAGCCATTTCACTTTTGTTGCCGGTTGACAAGAGGAGATGGCCAAGTTTGTTTGACAGGGCCATGAGCAGATTTCCCCGGATCCGGGCCTGAAGATTCTGTTCGGTGAGGTCTTCACCAAGACCGGTAAAGAGAGGCTGCAGGGATTTCTTAAAGGCCGAAAACAGGGGAGTGATGGGAATAACTTTGAAAGTGCAGCCAAGATTTGCAGCCAGGGCTTCCGCGTCTTCCATGGAATCCTCTGAACTGTAAGGTGAGGGCAAAGCAACCCCCAGCACATTTTCAGCACCGAGGGCGTCAGCGGCAATAGTTGCCGTCAGGGCAGAATCAATGCCGCCGGAAAGGCCGAGGACCACGGAACGAAATCCGCATTTGCGCACATAATCACGGACCCCCATCACTAAGGCAGCATAGACGGAGGCCACCGGCTCTTCCTGGTCAGGGCCATGCGTTTCCCCACGCCAGCCATCAGTATCCACCACCACCATGTCCGGGACGAAACCTGCGCATTTAGCAATAATCTCAGAGTTGGCATTCATGGCCAGACTGCGGCCATCAAAAAGCAATGAATCCTGCCCCCCAACCTGATTCACATAGCAAAAAGGGATCTTATAACGGGAACAAAGAGAACGGAAGATGGAATGACGCATCTCTTCCTTGTCACGCTGAAAGGGAGAAGCCGAGACATTGATCAGACAATCGATTCTGCGCCCCTGTTCTTTCGCCCGGGAAAATAAAGATTCTACAGGGTCGCAGCGATAACAGCCGGCTATCTGATGCCAGATATCCTCACACACGGTTATGCCAAAGGTCATATCCCCAAGCTGATAGGGCGAGGCTTCGGGTCCCGGCTCAAAATAACGGCTCTCATCAAAGACGTCGTAGGACGGCAGCAACTGTTTGCGCACCCGATGCACAATTGTTCCCCCCCGGGCCACCACCACGGAATTATACAAGGGCTTGCCTTGATTTCCAGATCGCCGCTCCAGACAACCAAACATCACCGCCAAGGGCGGGAGCTCACTTATCAGTTGAGACACAGCACGATCGTGGTCTTCGAGAAATGACTGCCTCTCCAGAAGATCCTGCGGAGGATAGCCGGAAACAACCATCTCCGGGAAGACAACAAGCTCACAGCCGCAGGCATGTGCCTGTTCCGCGAAAGATGCTATGGCTCGACAATTTGCCGCAAAATCACCAATCACAGGATTGATCTGCACCAGGGCGATCTTCATAGCAATTCTTTCACAACTCTATCACCTGTCCTTCTCTGGCAAAAAAGACCTCGGTATCACCATAGCGACTTGGCTCACAATAAACGGCGGCCATCTCATCTATCTGCTGATCGGTCCGATCCGGGTCATGGTGAAACAGGGCCAGTCGTTTTACACTTGCCCGATTGGCCGCAGCAATGGCATATTCAAAACTGGAATGTCCCCAACCAACCCGGCTCTTCATCTCTGCTTCCGTATATTGGCAGTCATGAACCAAAAGATCAGCCCCGGCGAAAAAGGCCTCCATGGCCTGATTCTGCTCCATGGCCACCTCCTCACCCTCAACAGCCATAGCTTCATCGTAATCAGGATGATCGGGGTCAGTAATAAAGAGATTGCGGAACGGTTCGAAATCATAGCAGGTACAAAAAGACTTCCCCTGATAATCAAAACGATAACCAAGGGCGGTAATGGGGTGATTCAGAAACTTGGTGGTCAAAACCAGTCCATCACCATAATCTTTGCCGGACTCTTCTCTCAAACGGATATACTCAATCTTAGATTTAAGCTCTCCCATATTGACGGGAAAATAGCGATACCGCATCTGTCCACCAACAACATCAGCCAAGGGCTCATCCTCAAAAGAAACAGGACCATACACCTTCAATTCGGTACCGGGAACATAGATAGGAACAAAATAGGGAAAGCCCATGATATGATCCCAATGGGTATGAGAAAGAAAGATCTCAGCCCGGATCGGTCCCTTGGGCAGATCGACCTGCATCAACTGGTTTCCCAGCATCCTGATACCGGAACCGGCGTCAATGATAACAAGCCTGTTATCGTCCCCGACCCTCAGTTCTATACAGGCCCCATTCCCCCCATATTTCTGGGTCAATGGCCCGGGACAGGGAATGGAACCCCTCACCCCCCAAAAACTAATTTTCATGGTCATGGTATCACTCATACCTGCAAAAAGATTTGGGCCTTCTGAATCTCCTCTTCAACCTGCCCGCTGATGGCAGCGAGATCAGACCAATCCAGCCCCGAAAGTTCAAGCAACATTTCAGCATTCCTGTACTCAGGAAAAGGATCTCCAGCATAGCCTATCTCATGGATATTGATTAACATATTTGCCAGAGAGATAATAGCCACCTTGGCACGATCTGCGTCTCCCAAGGGTACTTCCCTGGAAGCGTCCTCCGCTATAGAGATATCATGATGACAAGAGATACAACTGGCCATGAACCCAGTTAACTTCCATTTTGCGGCAATCAATCGCCCGACGTCCTGGTGATCAATTCCCAGGAGCTCACGTTCCACTTCAACCAGTGGCCTCTGTTCCTGCCGGGCACTTAACAATACATGGATATACTCATCACCAAAAGGAATTTTACCCAGATCATGCAGCATCCCGGCTATAAAAAACTCCTCCCGCCCTTGAACCGAGACTCCACTTGCCACACCGAGCAACTTGGCGCTCACACCCACTCCAATAGAATGGGCCCAGAACTTGGCAGTAGGGAGGGCTTTTGATTTATTAACACCAGCAACGGAATTAATAATGGCAGTACTGAGAGCCATATTCTTGACCGTATTCATCCCCAGCATGGTGATGGCACGAGTCAAAGATGTCACCTTGCTCATCAATGAATAATAAGCCGAATTGATCAACTTCAACACCTGGCCGGTCAAAACAGGATCAAGGGAAATGACCTTATTCAGCTCATTGGGTGAAGCATCAGTGCGACTGCAGATCTCCAGAACCTTGCCCACTGTTGTTGACAGACTGGGCATTTTCTGAATAAATCTTTCTATCTTTTTTCGCTGGCCTTCTCTATCAAGCTCCACACCAAACGATCCCCTAAAAAAACTTTAATATCAAACAATTAGGCACCAAGAACTCCCTTTAAAAAGTAATTGTATCTAATGTCAGACAAGAGGTCAAGAATTCATCCGATACTGAAGACAAAAAGGCAGGTTTCTCCAACTGGTTAACATCCATGCTTGACCAGAAAATCACGCACCATCTCCTGCATCACATCAATGGGCGGTCTACCGGTCTCATGAACAATAATCCAGGAACACCGTTGATAGGCAATATACAGATCCTGCGGAACCTGAATCTTCAAATCAACAAGAAGAGATGCTTCCACCACTTCAGGACACAAGCCTTTGTTCTTTTTCACAACCACCTCGAACCGTTCAACGCTGTTCAGCCTGGTGAAAACGTACTGCCTCCGCATAGGTCATATCGGTTCCGCCAAAGATATCCAAAGCACTGCCCACCGTTGCATCCAACCGTCCCTGTCCAAGATCGCGAATCAGCTCCAGATCAGCAATATTGCGGACCCCTCCGGCATACGTTGCAGGAATGGGCGACCAGGCTGCCAGCTTTTTAATCAATTCCTGCTCTACCCCCTGACACTGCCCTTCCACGTCGGCGGCATGAATAAGAAATTCAGCGCAGAGCTTGGAAAAATTAGCAAGGACCTCTTCACTGATCACAACTTGCGTAAAACGCTGCCAACGATCGGTAACGATATAATAGTGACCATCCCGCCTTCTGCAACTCAGGTCCAGCACCAGCCGCTCCCGCCCCACCGCCTGCACCAAACGCTGCAGACAATCTTCATCAACCTTCCCATCCCTGAACACATAAGAGGTCACAATAACATGAGAGGCCCCATGATCCAGCCAGTATCCACCGTTATCCGCTGTTATGGCACCACCAATCTGCATCCCACCAGGCCAGGCAGCAAGCGCTTCAAGAGCCGCAGCGTCATTGCCCGGTCCCAGCTTGATAATATGTCCGCCAGTGAGATTGTCATGCCGATAGAGCTCAGCAAACCAGGAAGAAGGATGAATTGCGGTAAAGTTGGTGCGCAACTCCTCAGGCCGCTCGTCATTCAATGTTGAACCGACGATCTGTTTTACCTTTCCATCGTGGAGATCAATACAAGGTCTAAATTTCATGACGCCCCAGCACTCTGTTTAATACAAAAAAAAAACGGGCATCTCCTTGTGGAGCTACCCGTTTTCACTCTGCTTACCCAATGATATCACCAAAAAAGTCCGGCAACATCCTGATCCTGATCACTAATCCGTCAACCTATGCCTTCTGGATAAGCATGGTGGAAGGATTAAGCATCAACGTGGTGCCGGTATCAACCGTACAACTGACACATTTAAGGATCTTCAGATCAATTGCCTCATTCTTGGGCGCAATCATCAGGACCACATCAAAAAGATCATCGATATCATGACAAGGAGCAGGCACCCCGATAGCACTTTCACGCTTGTCCTCACGATGCGTAGTTGCAGAGAACCAGATCCTCTTCAAGCCATGCCGCACCATGAATTCTTTAAATTCCTCAAGGGCAGCATGAGTCCCTTTCTGGAAATCGTATCCGTCAATAATCAGGCAGACAGGTTTATAAATTTTCTGTTGCACCAGATCGTCGAGCCGTTCTTCAAGCTTTGCCTGACTGAAAGAACTTTCCTTGAAGGTCATGATCATCCGATTCGGCATGATCTCAGCAACAGTGGTCTGAAAGCTCTCACTTTTCTCTTCTGCGGCCATCAGACGCAGGATATCATCATACCAGACCCGGGTCTTGTCAAAACCCTCACCGATAGAGACATGCAGGACCTTATCGCCCCAGAGCATCGAATCAAGGGCAATCTGTACCAAAATAGCCGTCTTGCCCAGACCGGCACGAGACATGACTAGGCCCATACTGGCGCCATCTTCCTTAACCTTTTTTTCAAGTCCCAGAATTCGCAACGGATTATTCATTACCAGGTTTTTTTTCCCCATGTCCGCGTACCTCTTTTAACTATTCATTTGCTTCGTCCATAAAGGGACGATCTGCCGGACATGAAACCATGCCCGGTATAAAAACAACTATTCACTCAGAGACAAAGGCTATGCGTTCTTCTTCTCACTCTGATATTTCTTGATCAGCTCGTCGTTCACCAGCTTTGGCACCTGTTTAAAGGCAGAGAATTCCATGGTAAATTCAGCCTTACCCTGGGTCAGTGAGCGCAGGGTGGTTGAATAGCCAAACATCTCCGACAAAGGCACGTCGGCCTCAACCACGGTATAATTGCCTTCTTCCATGGTTCCGATAATCATACCACGGCGCTGATTGATACTGCCCATGATCGATCCCTGAAACTCGGTAGGACCTTCCACAGAGACCTTCATGATCGGCTCCATGATCACCGGTTTGGCTTTCATATACCCTTCCTTGAAGGCGCCAATGGCTGCCAGCTGGAAAGCCACATCCGAGGAGTCAACGGCATGAAAGGCACCGTCATTGATCACGCAACGGACACCGGTGACCGCTGAACCACAGAGCGAGCCCTTGACCAGACTCTTCTGGAATCCCTTGTCACAAGAGGAAATAAACTCCCGGGGGATGGAACCACCGACAATAGAGTCGACAAATTCATACTCACCCTCTTCCAATGGCTCCATATATCCAGCCACCCGTCCGAACTGACCGGAACCACCGGTCTGCTTCTTGTGGGTATAGTTGAACTCGGCCCGAGTGGTGATGGTCTCACGATAGGCCACCTGCGGTGCGCCCACCTGAACCTCGGCGTTATATTCACGTTTCATCCGCTCGACATAGACTTCCAAATGCAGCTCACCCATACCGGAGATAATGGTCTCATTGGTCTCATGGTCGACAAAGGTCTTGAAGGTCGGATCTTCCTTGGTGAAACGGTTCAGCGCCTTGGACATATTGATCTGCGCCTTGTTGTCCACCGGGGTAATGGCGAGCGAAATTACCGGCTCAGGAATATGCATGGAACTCATAGAGCAGGAGATATCACCTGAACAAAAGGTATCGCCAGAGGCACAGTCCACCCCAAAAAGGGCTACGATATCACCGGATCCGCAGAAGTCGATATCCTCCATCTCATCGGAATGCATCCGGCACAGACGACCGATCTTCACCTTCTTGCCGGTCCGACTGTTAAAAACCGAATCCCCCTTGGTGACCGTTCCCTGATAGGTCCGCACGTAAGTCAACTGCCCATAACGGCCATCTTCAAGCTTGAAGGCCAGCATGATAAGAGGATCATCAGGATTATTGGTAACCGCAAACTCCTTTTCCCCTTCGCTGAGATCAAGTGCCATATTTTCAACATCAGTGGGACAAGGCAGGTAGGCGTTCACCCCATCAAGCATGGGCTGCACCCCTTTATTCTTATAGGCAGAGCCAACAAAAACAGGAGTAAGTTCCAGGGCCAGAGTCCCCTTGCGTATGGCATCACGGATCAGCTCCGGATTGATCTCACCTTCCTCCAGCATTACTTCCATCAACTCATCGGAAAACATGGAAACTGCCTCAAGCAGTTCTTCCCGTTTTTCCTGTGCCCGCTCCTGCAGGGCTGCCGGGATCTCATCCTCACGGATAATCTCACCATTGTCACCCTCAAAATAGAGGGCCTTCATGGTAACCAGATCAACAACTCCCACCAGATCAATTTCCAGACCGATGGGCATTTGAACCATATGCGCATTCAAACCAAGTTTCTCGCGCAATTGGGCGGTCACCCTCTCCGGATTGGCTCCGGTTCGGTCACACTTATTGATAAAGGCGATACGGGGGACCTTATAACGGGTCATCTGCCGATTTACGGTGATAGACTGCGACTGCACGCCACCAACAGAGCAAAGCACCAGAACAGCGCCATCAAGAACCCGAAGGGCACGCTCAACCTCAATGGTGAAATCCACATGGCCGGGAGTATCAATGATATTGATATCTTTTCCCTTCCAGTTGCAGAACGTGGCTGCAGACTGAATGGTAATGCCACGCTCTCTTTCCAGTTCCATGGAATCCATTTTGGCGCCAACACCATCTTTACCACGAACATCGTGGATGGCATGAATCCGGTCCGTATAAAACAGGATGCGCTCGGTCAGTGTCGTCTTCCCTGAATCAATATGGGCACTGATCCCTATATTCCGCACATTACTTAAATCTACACTCATGATTGCTATCCTCTACACCTAAATCTTCCTGACCGTCCTAAGCCGACCTAAGATAAAATAAAAAAAATAAGGAGCCACAGAACCTGCAACTCCTCATTCAACGGACATATAAACAACAAACGGAAGCTAAAAACTTTTCCGTTTCAAAAAACAATAACTACACAAAAATTCAATCTTTTTCTCAAACTTGTCATACTGAAGAATGACCCAGGCACAGGGGACCACAGTTCATCAAACAAGCAAAAGAGAAGCATAATACTCAACTAACACCGCTTTGTACAGCATTTTTTTCACACTCTTAAGAGCAATTACATGGTCGTGGATCTTACTCTGCAAATTAAAAAATCAAGAGTGGATAGTTCTACTTAGTCATATCGTTTCACCATCGTATCCGGCAATCCTTTAACCCCCCTTAATCCCCCCTTAATCCCCCCTGATTCAGGGGGGGGGGAGACTTTATTCCCCTCCTTGGCAAGGAGGGGTCAGGGGTGGTCGAGTGTTGCTCTCTAAAGAAATATGACAAAGTAGAAATAGAGGCCAGATTTCAATTGAGCCTCTTGCAAAAGTCTATTATGCTCACCTCGAATCAAGTAAAGGGTACTTCACTCTGTTGATTCTCTTAAAATTTCTACTGGTTATCAACAAGCCAGGCGAGGCTGCATGAAGTGAATGAGTTTCACTTAGTGCTCCTCAGAAGTCACGTTTTACAATAATCCAGGAAATCAAGAACGTTCGTTTAACTTTTACCAGCACGTGACATTATGAATTCACTGCAAATCAGAACACTTCTTTCTATTTTTCTAGTTATTACCATCCCTCTGATCCCCTTTACCAGCATTGGCGCAGACAATATTGACGCCAAAATAGCAACACTCATTGACACGGCCGAAGCATTTCAGGCTGTCAGCCAGAAGGCCAAAGATGCTGTTGTCTATGTCTATGTAAAAAAAGTGACCGCAGACAACACCGCCGAGAGAAATGCCTCGAAAGAATTCTTCAACGACCCCCTCCTGAATAATTTCTTTGGAGAAGGAACAAACAATGTCCCTGACACCAGAGACAAACAAACGACCTATGCCCATGGATCTGGATTTATTATCAATAACAACGGGTACATTCTCACCAACTCTCATGTTATCAACAACGCAGAGGAAGTAACAGTTCGTCTTATAGACAAGCGTGAATTTACTGCCAGAATAATCGGTCAGGATCAGAAATCGGATGTAGCTTTGATAAAAATTGAGGCAGAGGACCTTCCGGTAATATCCCTAGGTGACTCATCATCACTCAAAGTCGGGGAATGGGCGATAGCCATAGGATCTCCTTTTGAGATGATACAAACAGTTACCGCCGGAATTATCAGCGCCACGGGGCGAAGCAGTGTCGGCATCAGCGAATACGAAGATTTCATCCAGACCGATGCTGCCATCAACCCCGGCAATTCAGGAGGCCCTCTTCTCAACATTCATGGCCAGGTAATCGGCATAAACACTGCCTTTATGACACAAACCGGTGGCTACATGGGGGTTGGCTTTGCTATTCCGATCAATATGGCTAACATCATTGCGGAGCGATTACAAAAGGACGGAAAAATGACCAGGGCATGGTTAGGGGTAGCCCTCAAGGATATCAGCCCCACTCTACTCAAAGCAAAGAAGTTGAACAGCAATGCCAACAATGCCGCCCTTGTCAGTAAAATCAGAGAAAACTCTCCGGCCTCAAGCTCTCTGCAAGTAGAAGACCTGATAGTATCCATGAATGATATCGGCATTGCCGGAGCCGCCGATCTTCGTAATCGTATTGCCCTGAGCGCACCAGGGACCACTATCACCCTGCAGTTTCTCCGTGACGGTCAAAAAATGTCAACAACTGTAGCATTAGGCGCAAAAGAAGCCGAGGACTAAATCCTGACCGGATCTGGCTATCATTTCTCCTGATTCACATAGGCCTTTACTTCCAGGGGAAGAAAATCAAGCTGCAGAGCACCATTGACCGCCATCGCCTTACTGCCATCAAAGAATTCCCACCAGACAGATTTCCCTGCCGCCGGAAGTGACACAGAAGCCATGGTATAGGTCGACAGGGTATTTACGCAAAGCAGCATCTGTTTTGAATCATTCTTCTTATAGACACAATGCACTGCCGGATTTCCTTTCGGGTCAAACCTGTTCGCTGACAGCATTGCAATGGCAACGGGTTCAGGCTGGTTTATTCTTTCCAACCAGGGAAGCATCTTCTGTAAACGTCCGACCACTCGCTGAAAATCTTTTTTCCCCTGCTCATCGGCGGCAATAATCGGAAATGTATAAAAATAGACGCCTCTGCTGCCATGGATGACGGAGAGAAAGGCAAGACAATTCATTTCCTCAAAATCAGGCAGTCTCGGCCAGCCGGCAGAACTCCACTCACTGCCGCCAAATGCCTGGATCACCGATTGCAGACGATTCCTGCCGACAGAAGCTGCCGCTTGATCCATTGACTCAGAAAGCCAGGTCATGGGCATGAAAGGAACGGGATATTGATCGAGCATGAAGTAGTCAGAACTTCCACTATAATCCGGAATGGACTGCGGCCGCACTATTGCCATCGATGTTGGAATTCCTGGAAACCGATCATGAAGAATCCTCTGAATATCCTGAGCCTTCCAACGAGGAAATGAATGAATTCCCGGCTCATCATTGACATAAAAACTGAACCTGCCCTTGTGCACACGATCAGCTAGAGCGTTGACAGCCAGGAGCAGCTCTTCAGGTTCATGGGGGACGGAGAGAAGGCAATGCATGCCATTATCAATACATGCGTCGATGGATTTTCCATTCATGCGGATAACAGCACTGTTCAATCCCATTGCCTGCATCAGCGGGATATTTTCGACACTGGCACCATAGGCACCAATCGGGAAGAAACCGGCATCGTCAGTAAAATCCTGCCTAACCTGCCGAGGAAACTCTGCAACCAATTCAGGGTTCCGTAACCAGAACGTCGTCCCGGGATAACTGTTTTGAAAAGAAAAAATATTCTCAGATTCCTTCAGCTCTTGAGGACACTGAACGGACATGCGGAGGTTTTGAAATTGTCCGACAACACGATGGGTATTGAGCAGATAGTGACGGCCCCATACCTCAATCTCCGGATAAGCAGTCCCCTGAAGCTCTTCTCGAAAGAAGTCTGCTGAGAACCGGTATGTTTCCCCGGGGTCACACGTAGGCAACGCTGTCTTCCATACTCCCCGACGATCAAGGCCGGCAGTAATCCCCAGCATGCCACTGTTTTTTTCTGTCCCAGGTTGAAAGAGAACCTTGCTGTCATAAACAGCAGCATCACCTTGTTGCCATGAGGCCGGCACCTGCTTTTTGCCAGCGGGATCGATCATCAATGCCGAATTTACAAGAAGGTTTTTCCTTGCCTCAAATTTTTTCAGCAACGGCCACAAACGCTCCTGCATGTGAGAGAAACTATAAACAAGAAGACCTTCAGCTCCGCTTTGGGAAACAGATTGCACGGCTTGGGCAAATTCATCCGCTGTGACATCACCTGCCTGAATAATCGGCCAGACAGACTTTTTCGTCATCTCCAGAAAATATTCGCTGATATCCCTGACCCATTCCACAGGCTGACCCACCATTTCATGATAGACCATAGGCGACAAGACATCCGCGTATCTTGCAATCCGGCTTGCGTCCTGGGCCAGATGTGTTAGCACGGCCCCCTGTCGTTCTCCTTGAGTCCAGGGGACCAGGAAAACACCAAGCTTGATTTTTTTTCTGCCCTCTGCCTTGTCCACCACGGAACGCGCATCACGAACAAAGGAACTGATCTGTTCCTGTTTCCATTGCCGCCATTTTGCTTCGGCATGCGTATGTATCCAGTCTGCCGTTTCTGAAACAGATAACGAATCAGGGATATCAACACCCTTTTCAATCTGAAAGAGTTCCAGACAACGTGGACAATAACAGGTGTCAGGGATTTCTGGTTGTTTCTCTTCCCAGCGCCCTGGATATCTGAGAAAATCCAGCCATACGCCGTCAATACCCTCAGCCGTCCCATACTCTTTCAACCAGGAGGCCAAAAGGGCCAGGCGTTCTTCACGCCAGGGGAAATGGGTCGGACAGATGCCCCCATGATGAGAAGAAACAGCCGTACCGGAGGCAGTAAGGGGCACAGAATCCGGATATTTCTTCCAGGCCTCTGACCCACCGAAAACATTCAGGGTCAGATAGACCTGAAATCCAGCATTTTTGAAATATTGAATTGTCTGCAGATCAGGAGGAACAAAAACAGCGGTCACATGAGCAGCCTGAAGCTGTTGCACATCTTTTCCATGGTCACCAGAAGAGACCCCGTACATTCCACGAACAGTCTCTGCCTGGCAGGGAACCACTGCATAGCAAAAGATGATTAAGAATATGCAAATAGTTACAGATTTGACCATATTATTTCAGCAATATCCGGCTAAGGGGAAATTCTTCAAGAGACAAAAAAAGGGTAGCGTACTCTTATTCTTTTCAGGGTACCCTTCAAGTCATTATCAGAGTAGGGAGCTGTTGGAATTAGGTAAGACTTCCCCGGTATTCCTTTGGATTGGCTGAACACGATCTATCCTTGCTTTGCGTTTGGGGGTGTGCATTGCGTTCCATATATCGTTTCTCTTTTGCAGATTCAGCCAAAAATCTGCAGTATTCCCGAAAACTTTTGCCATAATCAAAGCAGTATCAACAGTAATCGTCCGCTTGTTGTTGCAAAGTTCGTTGACCGTCTTTCGACTTACCATCATAGCCTTTGCCAGTTCATCCTGGGTAAGACTTAAGGGTTCCAGGAACTCTGTAACTATCATTTCTCCAACCGTTACCGGTTGCTGTTTTGTCGTGATCATATCTGCTTCCTCATCTGTAGCTGTGATTGTCAAGATACACGCTTTCAGCTTCTCCCCTGTCATTGTCCCACTGGAAAATCAGCCCCCATTGGCCATTGATGCTGATTGAGTACCTGTTGTTAAGGTTTCCGGTCAATTTTTCAAAATGGTTGCTCGGCGGGGATCGTAAATCCGCATCGCAGGTAGAATCATCAAGAATCTGTAATTTTCTGAAAAGCCTTTCGCTGATCGTCGAAGGTATCTTCTTGCTTTTTGCCCCCTCAACAAAAAAAATTTCTAACCATTTATCCCGAAAGTTTTTTATCATGGTCACAATGTAACGCGCATTGTTACATATGGCAAGTCTTTTACATCCATCGAATTAGCTCCTTCCATACATGCCTGACGGTGAAGTACACTGAGAAGCCGCGTCGAGTAATGTTCCCTCATTTTTCTATCACCTCATACAGTAACGCGGGTCAGGCAGCGCGTAAGTTCGCATACCATATGAGATAGGTGGAAGAAGACATTTCATCTCCCTGCGTATTCATAAAGGAATTGATACGATTAACCCATGCAAACAAATCATTGGATATGGCAAAATAGCAACTGGCCAGAATTTTCGTATGATGCCAGTGTCTTGCTCGCAGACATAGGCGCTGTTTCTCGACTGGCAGGCAGATTGGATACGATCTATCGCACACTGAACAACGAAGAACAGCTGACCGTTCAGGAGCAGGTGCTGGCAGATGATGCTATGGAAACATCTGCCATTGAAGGAGAAGTCCTTCGCCGCAGTTCAGTTCGGGCATCAATCCGCAGGCGACTCGGTCTGTCCGGAGATGCGCAGAGTGGGACGCCCAGGCGGATGGCCTTATTTCCGTACTGCTGGATGCCGGAGAAAGATTTGCAGGAGGGATGACAACTCGAAAATATGCAGGATTGACGAAGTGCAGCAAAGTAACAGCCAGTCGTGATCTAAGCGATCTTGTCGAAAAACATATTCTTCAAAAATGTCCCGGAAAAGGAAGAAGCACAAGTTACGAACTTTGTCACATCAAAGACTCAGGTGTCTGAACCGAAGAAATTGCATTCTCAACATTTTCGGCGTTTTCAGGGTCAGGCATTTCAGGGTCACCCATTGCCCCTGCCCTTTCTTCATAACTCTCTGACAAGAGGTATATGCTTAAGCAGTTGTTGAATGGGTACTCTCACGCTCTCGTCTATTTGTTCAGCAGTTTGAGAGCGATGCCACACCTCAAGAAACCTCCGCACAGTCTCTTTTGCGGTATCCAGTACCAGCCTCTCTGGTAGCCGTGCCTTGGCGGCAAACCAGGCGAGCTCATCCAGACCAAGGTCTGTCATTTGTTTGGAATGTCCCAGTTTCAAAGCAAGTTTTTCATCAGGGAGGTAGGCGATGGTTGAAACGAAATCATAGCCCGGAGAGAGTTGAGCCGCTCTTCTGTCTGGATAGATCAGTGACCAGTTTTTCAGGTGCATGTCTCCATTTCCGATCAGAGTATTGAATACCAATCTGCGGATGAATTCCGTCAGGCCGCTCTCTCCGATCTCCAGCCAGATGACCTCTGCAAGGTTACGATAACTGGCCCTTTCATATTTCTTTTCCGGGTAGACCCCGAATACCTGGGCAAAATCCTCAATGTGTACTCTTTCGCCGCTGTCGCTTCGATCAAACCGTTTCACTGCCAGCGCTTGATTTCCACCCTGTTGCCGGCGGCTTTGCGGGACTCCCTGGATTGCCGGCAATGGAATCAGGCGCACCTCAGGAACATTAATCCCAATTGCCCGGGCCAGCTCCATCATGGCAAATTCATTTTCCGGAACCCTATCAAAAATTGCAGAAGGAAACTTGATGATCCAGGAGCCACCGACTCCTGCCGCCGGAATGGTTGCTCCCCCTGCAGCATTCACCATACCGGAGAATTTAAGTTGGACACCGGCCAGGGAGAAGTGATACTCAGCCCCCTGCGACTGCTCCTCACTCTCTTTGTTTTCCTCCCGTTCCAGAATCGGAGTCGTCCCATCAGCAGCACGGATGGTAATGGCTCCTGGAAGATCTTCTCCCAACATCCAAAGCAGAAAAAACTCACGCCTTGGATTGATACCGGTTTTCGTTGCCAGATATTCCAGCAACGCTCCTTCCGGCAACAGATTGGAGAAGAAGGGAGGAAGGCGAGATCGGGTCCGTCGAATATCGGTGATGAGTTCTCCCATCACATCCTTGAATGAGAGGCTCAATGCAGGTCGTTGCTGATCACCCACATACTCCTGTTCAAAGACAAAGAGTGTCTGATCTCCCGGCAGGAGTGTGAGTGTGCCGATACGCCTGCCATAAAGTGCAACGTCCAGCACCAGCGGGCTACTCATCATCGACTCCACTGCCTAGCTGGTAGGCTGGCTCTGGCGCCGTTGAACTGTTGTCGCTGTTGCTCTTTTTCTGAGTGATACTGTTGACTGCGGGCAACAGTGAACGAGGTATCAGCACAAGCTCCAGCTCAAGTGACCTGGCCAGCGCTACCAGTGTAGAGACTCTGAGATCGGCTTGATCGCTCTCAATTCTGGATATCTGAGTCTGCTGTATTCCTGTTTTCAGGCTTAACGCCCTTTGGCTCAGATTTTTCTCCTGGCGAGCTGACTTCAGCGATTTTGTCAGGTATTCGATGACACTCATTTATGCTCCTTGATATATCAGACCTCGACTAAGATGTATCTTACTATATCAAAGAGACAAAAAGATTTCAACCCCCCCCCTGTCCACCCTTTTCTTTTAATTAAGCCCCAGCAATTCTCTGGGCTTTACGCTTTTCTCAATATCTTTGCCTACTGCTGCCCATGCTACCTTTACATCGTAGCTGCTTTGCAGGCTCATCCAAAAATCCGGCTACATTGTGAACAAATGTGATAAAGGGTAGCGTCCCTCGAAGTGGCCCCTTCAAGAATCTTTTATACTCCCGCTCTCCTTGAACACATATCCTGAAAAAATTCAGTGTTGTCCGTAGGTTTTCACAAATTCCAAAAACTTGGTGATCAACTCTGTGGATGAAGGTTTTGGCCCCCCTCCTGTTGTTAAGGAGGGGCTGGGGGTGGTTAAGATTGATGAAGATCAAAAGTAACCACCCCTAACCCCTCCTTAAAAGGAAGGAGGGGGACTTTTGCAAAAACTAAACCGGACAATACTGCCATCGAGTATGCGTTTACACGTTTACAAGAATCGTGCCTTTCTCACATCACGGAAATGGCCACAGCACCTGAACCCCGCCTCAGATCGCTAAGACAGGAACCGCCTCTCTCCATAGCTTACATCTTAAACCTGGGTGGTTCAGAAACGTTCCCGAGCGACTGCGCCACCTGTTCACATTCCGCGCAGACAACGCTGGTCAGATAAGACCAGAACGCTTCCTTCTCAATCGTTTCCACCACGATGTGAGCTGGCAGGAATCTTCTCATTTCTTGAATAAAATCAGTGCGCAACACTGCATCCATCTGTAATTTGGACTTACGTTCATTCAGCAAATCCAGAAATTCTGCCGTACTCCGATGACGATCCAGAATCTTTTTCGGGATCAAAGCAAGCGGCAGATCAACACCTTGCTGCTTAAGCCATACAATATCCCAAAGATCACGATTTTTAAGCCGGCTTGCTCGTAAGGCCAGGGCAACAAGTTTATCAGCCAGGATTTCTTCCCGGCTTTGCGCCTGAATGATCAGGCCGGAGGTTCCCATCTCGACACCATAATGGTTGCGCAACATCATAGGACGCCTATCATGGCTGGGCAGGGTACAAATATCGATATTTATTCTTTGGGAAGGCAGCGATTTTTGTTCCGGTCGGGTGACAATGCTCATCTTCCAGGTATCAACATTCCCCGTATCTTTCTTCGGCTCACCCACCGTAACATGCAAACCATATTTCGCTTCCAGCCTGTCAACAAGAATAGAAGCCAAATCGCTCAGCGTCGCACGGTTGAAGTTCTTTCCCCCCGTAAATTCCAGATCCTCACTCAACCGATTAGAGCCATAACAGGCCCGCAGGCAAGTCCCGCCGATAAAGGTCAGGCTATCGAGAAGCCCGGCTGCACTCATTTCGCGAATGATATCGTGATGAAGAAGTTCTTTCTCAACCACCACAAGCAACGGCGCAAGTTCAGCCTTATTTTTCATTGCCTGAAGGACGAGTTGATCAAACAAGTTCATTGGCTGCATTCCAGTCAATTAAATCGGTACTCCGTTTGGTGGCCAACATATCCTTTATTGCCAAGGCAACGGATGCACGCCACAAACGGCAACGTGAATCGTAGATCAGCTGATCTATCAAATTCTCCGGCCGTTTCTTGGTGTGAACAAACTCAATACGACCGAATTCACCACAATTTACAATGTGACTACGCCCGGAAGACATCAAGGTGACCCAGTTCATAGGAATCTGAGAAATCACGCCGGCATCGCTGAGCGCCGTCTCGAGGCTGATATAATTAAACGCATCGGCCCGCAATCTCGCCGCCGCGTGAAAGAGCACCAATCCGCCGGCATACTCAACCGACGGATACAGGTATAACCCGCGGCAGATACGCTTAAGCAAACCATCCTTTACCCCTCTGCATACCAGCGCCTTGAATCCACCCTGACTTTGTTCGGGCATTGCACCCTTCAGGTCGGCAAGGGAAAACAGGTAATGTTCATCATCCGCAAGTCCAGCAAGAATCTTTGCCAGTTGTTTAATCGGTTGCATAAGCCACCATGGTCTACATAAAGTTACAGTTAATATAACTTTATGTAGACCAAAAAAATCAGATTGTCAATGGTTGCATTGATCACAAGGAATCACATTGAACTCTACTTTATCGCTTCCCCTAAATCGGGCACAGCTTACCCTGGCGTCAGGGAATATATTTTTCCGATAAGCAGTTTTATCAAACAGGATCAGCCCACCGTTGGTTGGGCCAGGCAGGTTTTTTTGTACCGTAACTAATTCTACTTTGTCATATTTACTTAGATAGCAACACTCGACCACCCCTAACCCCTCCTTGCCAAGGAGGGGGACAAAGTCTCCCCCTTGATTCAGGGGGGATGAAGGGGGGTAGTGAATTGCCAAATACGATGGTGAAACAATATGGCAAAGTTGACCTAAACAATCTCCTACATCGCACCCTTGCCTGTCAGAACAATCCGGATCGTCCGCAGAAAGATCATGAGATCAAGGACTATGCTGCGGTTCTTGATATAGTAGAAATCGTACATCAGCTTCTGGCGCGTATCTTCGATGGAATTGCCGTAGGGGTAATTGATCTGCGCCCAGCCGGTGATTCCGGGCGTTACCATATGCCGTTCGGGATAATAGGCAATCTCCTTGGTGTACATCTCCACCAGGCTGAGCGCCTCCGGCCTCGGACCGATC
>Ga0180732_1000569_pt1 | contig 29704 bp, 35 predicted proteins | sample KR11_01MetaG_FD_148674 | JGI IMG/M metagenome (GOLD analysis project Ga0180732, IMG submission 148674) | Groundwater microbial communities from the Olkiluoto Island deep subsurface site, Finland - KR11_0.1 MetaG | ecosystem: Environmental > Aquatic > Deep subsurface > Groundwater | place... | reverse complement strand
ATTTCTCCAGCACTCTTGATTTCCCTAAACTTTCAAGATAACCTTTCAACCAATCCATCCTAATCCCAGTATCACTTGCAAAATTATCAAAAGGTGCAACAACCCTAAACTCAAGTTGTTTGCCCTGAGATTTTATTTTATCTAACTTGCTCAAATTTTCCTGAGAATAAACAATTGATTTTTTATCTTGCCCAGCACCAATATCTATAAATCTCAACTCAGGGAGATTATTATTAAATGCATTATCAACTGCCAAATCAATATATTTTTTGACAGGCTCAATCTTTTCCCTTAACTTATCCACAACATCTTCCATTAATTCCTGGTCTTCTCCATAATATCTTGAATTTATTTCAATTTCATTTAAATTCCCATGATAAGTTGTAAACTTAAAAGATTCTAACATCAAATCTAAAGGGTCAATTGAAATATTTCCATGCTTAAGTTTCATTAAATAATCCGTTCCTAACATAAATCTCTTTAAAGCCCCGACAGTTCCTGTATTTGAATGCTTAACCAAAGAGCATAAATCTTTTTGAGAAAAATCACAATCCCCGCATCTGATAGGCCAGGCTCTTTTCTTTAATTTGTCTTTATCTTTTTCACAATAATCCAAACCAGAAGATAAAATTCTCAGATAAGCATCAGACCAAGGTTCTCTTTTAGAAGATGCTTTTTTTATTTCATTATGAACTGAAAGAATTTTGCCAGAAATATCTCTTATAGGAGCTAAATTCAATCTTCCTGAAGCAGTTCTCTCAGATAAAACATCATCATCTTCATCGGTTCTTCTATATCTATCATGGTCAATAGTCACCATAATCCTGTTTAATAAAGCCCTGTTTATCTTAGAAGTTCCTGCAAAATCCCCATTAACTCTGTTCATATTACAAGAAGCTTGAAATAAAAAATACCCCTCTTCTCCTAATTCAATATCTCTATGCCTTCCTTCTCCAATGCCAAAATACTCAACCTGCATTTCAGGAATAGCCAGATTAATTTCATCTACACTTGTTGCTAATGCTTTAACTCTTTTCTCAACAGGCACTCTTGCTTCAGACAGCATCCCATTACCCTCTCCATATTTAGACTGGTCAATAGTCATGTAATATCCATCAGCAGTAAAATCATTTCTTGCCACAATCCAGTTAGCCCTCCCCCCAGAATCTGCATCACCTCCAAAGTGATGCCTGTGAATATCCATCATCGCCTGTGACTTGCCTGTTCTTGTATCCCCTACATTCAAAACAGAACCTCCTGCTAACTCAACTGCTTTCATGACCTCAGAAACAGGAACTTCTAACACTCTGTCTTCTTTCCCATTATTATACCCCAAAACCATTGCAGTCCGGCTATTTACATAAGTGGGAAAATGTAAATCCTCATAAACCAGTCTATCACTTGCCATTTCTATTCTCCAAAAATTTAATTAAAGCATACTCAAGCACATGAGATTTATTTCTAAACAAACCTTCAGCTAAGACATGTTCAATCTTCTGAATTTTATCTTCATCAATTGTAATTGAAAGTTTTTGTTTCATTTGAATTAAATATAATTTATCTTATAATTACGATAAAAGTAGCATAAAATCTAACTTTATAAATTTTTCTATTTGTTACCTTTTAAACATAGTTACACTAATTCACTCAGAATCTTAACTCTCATTTGACTATGCTTAGGTAAATAACTACAACAACTCACTCAGAATCTTAGCTCCTAATTTTACAGTTAAATTATTGTTTTTCTCGTCTTGTTTAGCATCAATCTCAACAATATCCACTGCTCTTAAATTCCTCATTTTATTCATTCTCTGAATTATGTAAATAAATTCTCTGCTTGTTAAACCGCCTGGTTCCTGATAAGAAACAGATTGAGCAAAAGCAGGATCAATCACATCTATGTCAATAGAAACATAAAGCTCTTTATTATTTGCAAATTCCATTATCACCTCACAAGTGTCTTGGAGATTTTCAAGCAATTTATTCATAGAAACCATCCTTATTTTATGTTTTGTTAAAAACTCCATTTCAGTCTTATCAACATTCCTAGCCCCAACTAATAAAATATTTTTAACAGGAAAACCATTTTCAATTAAAGCTCTTAACCACTCTTCATGTGTTGGTTCTTTCATAGGCTCCATACAATCAGCATGTGCATCAAACACAATTAAACAAGGCTCTTTTTCAGAGTTTTCACAATAATCAAAAAAAGCACGTGTCAAAGAATAACTAACAGAATGATCTCCCCCTAAAAAAACAACTCTTGGCTGAGTTTCAAAAACCTCAAAAGCATTTTTATAAATTAAATTATTACTAGATTCCAGATTAGAATTATCCAAATGAATCTCCTCTAAATCCAAATTATTTACATTAATTTCTTTTCCGGCTTCATTAGTATAAATTTCATCAAGAGATTTCAAAATAGCATCGCCTGCATTCTGACATCCATTAGTTTTACCCAGCCCATTTATGCCAGGCACTTTGACAATATACATTAAAATTATTAATAAAAAGAGTTTTTAAGATTATTCCAAAAAACAATATTTTTTTAAAAAGAGCCAATACTTAATAAATATCAAATAAAAAGAGGTTAAAAAATGAAAATAGAGTCTATAGCTACAATCATACTGGGCGTCTTATTGGTTCTAAACCTAATAGGAGTAGACCAGATTAGAAATTAATTTCACTCTTTACCTTTTACAACTTTCCTCATATTTTCTATGATTCTCCAACCATTCTTTTTCAGGATTATTAAACAATTCAGGATGAAATTTGTAAGCATAATATTTTGCATCATCATCGTCAAAAGCTATCTCCATCTCAAAGAATTTATCCAAATAACCATAAACATTATATTTACCCATACTAACCCAAGAAAAAACATCTTTAAATAATTAATCTTTGTCTTAACTTTCAATCTCCCATTCACAACCACCATCGTCACAATCATAATATATTTGTTCAAAATCACATCCAGAGGAATCAACATCTAAGATGCAAAAAATTATTATCAAATTAGAATTATCTTTTCTTTAATATTTTAGCAACCACTTCCAAACAGGGCAAATTATTATTATTTTATCCCCCACTTTTATTTCTTCTTCCTCATTTCCTGTTAAAATAAAACCTTGTTTTAATTTATAAGTATCTAAAGCATCTAAAAGACCATCTATTTCTCTTTTTTTAGTGTTAGTATTTTCAAGGTTTTGTGTCACCTGTATTGCCTGAACAATTTTATAACTTTTTTGAACAATAAAATCACATTCTTTTTTTTTCTTGTGAAAATATATCTTATTACTTTTTCTTTTAAGCTCTAAAAAAACCAAATTTTCTAAGAGCCGACCCTTATCATGCGAATTTTTAAAAGAATATGAATTAGCCAGCCCATTATCTATACAATATGCTTTTTTAGTATATGATTCCTGTAGAATTAGTGATGGATTAAAAACATTTATAAAGAAAATAAGAAAAATATCTTCCACATGTTTAGAGTAAGAATACATTGTATCTTTGCTTATTTTCACCCCCATTGATTTGAACTCATTATATGTTTTATTAATAGAAAAATCTTTTGATAAATATGTTATGCACTTTTTTATAAATAACTTTATAGTTTCTGGCTTTTTTATTTTATACCTATCCACTAAATCTTTATATATCATTACATCTACATAGGATTGTAATGTCTTTATGGAAATGTCTTCGTTCATATTTAATGTTTCAGGGTAAGAGCCAAGCATTAAAAACTTGTTAAATGCAGATTTTATTTTTGCTTTATTTTGGGTAGAATGAATGTCTTTTGCATCTATTGAATTATAACTGAGATATTCTTTAAAAGATAGAGGATAAATTTCATAAGAAATTGTTCGTCCTCTAAGGGAGGTTGCTATCTCCTTGCTGAGTAATCTTGCAGAAGAACCTGTAATAAATATATTTTTAGTCACACTATCATACATTCTTCTGACGAATTTTTCCCAGCCGTTTATGTCCTGTATTTCATCAAAAAATAAATAAATTTTAGACATATCTTTTTCAGGATATAATTCAAGATATGCATCAATAATTTTTCCTAAATCTTCTTTTTCAAGGTTTAATCTTTCATCTTCAAAGTTTATATAAATTATATTTTCAATGGAAATCTTTTGGATTATGTCACTTATTAAATTATATAACATATATGTTTTGCCTGCTCTTCTGGAACCAACCAAAGTTATTATTTTATCTGTGCTTATGGGAATTTTTATCTCTCTTTTAAACAATTCTGGCACTCCTTTTTTATGAAAATCTTTTATTATTGTTTTTAAAACTTCTATCATGATTTTATTAATAAAATAGTCTTTATAAATTTTTCCTTTTTATAAGGAAAAATAATCAATATTTTTCCTTCTAGAATCAATAGCATCACCTAAATCATCTCAAACATTTATATTGCCAGTTGAATTAGTAACATTAACCCGGATTAGATTTGTGTAAGCTCTATTGGTATAACCCGCATCATCAAAAGCTATCTCCATCTCAAAGAATTTATCCAAATAACCATAAACATTATATTTACCCATACTAACCCAAGAAAAAACATCTTTAAATGATTAATTATTCTGGTATTAAAGCAAAAAAACTAAATTTCTGCGTTGCATTTTTTGCTAATTCCCTGACATCTTCTAACTTAACATTATTTATATTTTTTTCAAAATCGTAAAATTCGTTTGCATTTCCACAAATTTCAGATAAAAGAAGATTAACCATTTGTGATTGTGAATCTTCCATTGAAATATAATAATTTCCAATTAACTGCTTTTTCATTTGATTCAACTCTTTATCCTTTAAATCTTTTGCAACTTTTTCAAATTCTTTTAAAATAAGCTCTTTAACAATCTCTACATTTTCTTTTGTTGTTCCTATGTAAATTAGATTATATGAAAAAGCATTATTTATATTTGAATCTCCTTTCACAGCATAAGCCAGATTTCTTTTTTCCCTTATCTCGGTAAAAAGCCTTGAAGACATTCCTCCAGTCATCAAACAATTAAGAACATAGGCAGCATAATGTCTTTTATCTGCTGAAAGAGGAACATGATGTGCAAAAACAAGATTAGCCTGGTCAAGTCCTTTTCTTTTTTCTATCTTTAATTTATTTTGCTTTTTAATTTCAAAAACAGGAACTTCACCTTTTTCATTTCCAAAATTTTTTTCAGCAAAATTAATAATTTCATCAAAATCAGCTTCTCCTACAACAGCTAAAATTATATTATTGGGCGTATAAATTTTCTTAAATTTTTTAACCAAGTCCTCCTTGGCAATTGAATTAAGAGTTTCATAAGTTCCTAAAATCCCCATATTAAAAGGCTTATCATAAAGAGTTTTTTCAATTTCGTTAAAAACATGCTTAAGAGGATTATCCTTACACATTTTAATCTCTTCAAAAATAACTTTTCTTTCTTTTTCAAATTCTTTTTTATCAAATAAAGAATTTTTAATCATATCACTTAAAACATTTAATGCAAGATCCAAATGTTTACTAGGCATTTTACACCAATAAGCTGTAAGTACATCAGCAGTAAAACCATTTAAATCCCCCCCTACACTTTCAATATCTTTTGCAATCTTTTTTGCATTCCTAGTAGGAGTTCCTTTGTAAAGCATATGTTCTATGAAATGAGAAATTCCCTTTTCTTCTATAGACTCATTAATTCCCCCATTCCTTACAGCAAAAGCAACACTTACCACGGGGATATTTCTTTTTTCAAAAATAATAGTCATTCCGTTTTTCAAAACTTTTCTGTGAAATTTAAAATTCATAATTTAAATTATTCAAAATCATTTATAATTATTTGCATTTACAAAAATTATTTTTTTCTTTTCATTAAAGCAAAAAAGAAAACAAAAATAAGAATAATAATTACCAAACCAAAAATAAAAAAATAAATATCAACAAATAAATCATTTATTGATGGGGGATTTGCATTATCTTTCATAAAATCTTGTTTAAAATTAAATTCATAAACAAATATGCCAAACACTAATAAAAAAACCAATCCCAACATCAATACCCATTTTTTCATAATATAATAAAATAAAAAGAATATAAATATCTTTTCAACTCAAAAAATCAAGTAAAAAATAAAAAATAAGAACCAATTCCAATCACAATTAATCCAAAAAGAATAAGCAACCAAATCCATAATCTGGATTTTTTTTCTTCTTCAACAGGCTGCATTTGATTAACTGGTTGTTGTACTGGCTGTGTTGGAGGAGCAAATTGCTGATTTGAAGTTTGAGAAGATTGTTGCACAGACTGTTGGGTTTGGTCTATCGCCATTTTATATTTAATACACGAAAAAAACCTTTAAATAGTTTTGCAAAAAACAATATATCTTTCATTTCCAATCTCAAAATCATCTAAAACATCAAAATTACTTTTAATAAAGTTTAAAATCCAATTTCTTTTCACAACAAATCTTTTTTTAGAAACCAAACTCCTAGTTGCAAAACTTATCGCAACCATCTTAACTAAGGGTGTAACTGCTTCAAGCAATTTTTTAGAATAATTTCTTTCCAGCATTTCTAATGAATCAAGGGTTTTGAACAGGAAAATTATTTTTGGATGTTCTTGTTTTTTAATTAAACTCTTAATTTCTTCTAATTCAAATAAACTCATATGAACTGCTTCTCCTTTAATCTTTTTTTTCTTAAAATAATAATTCATAAACTCCACAAGCTGCCCCATTGCTTCAACCCCAAGATAATTAACTTTTTTATTTAATTTATTAAAAAAATCATAACTAAACCCATTTACACCAGCACCTAAATCAATAATGTTTATTTTTCCCTGAAAATCATAAAGCAATTTTTTATAAATTTCATCATAAAATTCATATCTTTCTTTTGTAGATAAGTGTTTTTTTAAAATAAATTCTTCAGATTTATCTTTGATTTTTAAAAGTTTTTTACTTGTAAAAACACTAAAAACTTTTCTCAGCAAATCACGAGTTAATTTTATTTTTTCTTCATCAAGATATTGGGGCTTATCAAAATGAGAAAAAGCTATTTCAACATCTTTTTCAGGAAGTTGTGAAAATTCTTTTTTCAAAATTATTTTCTCTATTAGTTCTTTAGTTGGGGTTTTGGACAAACTAGCTAAATTTTTTGATTTTTGTCTTTTATTCATAATCTTTTCTCCACATAAATTTTTTAAGGGGAGATAGTTTAAAAGATATATGGCATCAACAAACCAGTCTCCAGCATATCTAAAAGCACAGGGAAAATTTTTCTCAGCAAATACAGACCAAGAAAGACTTGAAGCATTAGACGCAATGATAAAAGAATGCCCAAAACATAAATCTTCAGAAAATATGCTGGCAAACCTCAAAACAAGAAAAAAGAAACTACAAAAACAAATTATAAAAACAAAAAAATCAGGAAAATCTGCAAAAACAGGAATAAAAAAAGAAGAGATGCAAGTAATCATAATAGGTTATACAAATTCAGGCAAATCATCACTATTAAACATTCTAACAAATGCTCAACCAAAAATATCTGAAATAAAATTCGCAACAACATTCCCAATTATAGGTATGATGAATTATAAAACAATAAACATGCAAATTATTGAAAATCCTTCTATAGAATCAGATTATTATGATAAAGGATTGACAAATACTGCTGACACTCTTTTAATTATTGTTAATTCTCTTGAAGAAATAAAAAAAATACAAACAGAAATAACAAAAGCTGATGGGGAAAAGATAATTATTTTTAACAAAACAGATTTATTATCTGAACAAGAAAAAAGAAAAATATCGGCAACACTCCAAAGCCAAAAATATAATTTTGTTTTAATATCAACTAAAACAAGGCAAGGAATAAATGAATTAAAAGAAAAAATTTTCCAGACATTCAATAAAATAAGAATTTATACAAAAGAACCAAATAAAAAAGAAAAATCCCCAAAACCAATTATAATGAAAAAAAACTCAACAGTTTGCAATGTGGCTGAAAAAATTCTTAAAGGTTTTTCAAAAAAAATTAAAGAAACAAGAATCTGGGGCCCCTCATCTAAATTTCCAGGACAAAAAATAGGTTTAAAACACCAATTAAAGGATTTGGATGTTGTGGAATTTAAAACAAGGTGATTATTTCAAAGCCCTAGAAATCAACCAGAGAAATAAAACACCAATAAAAGTTACAATAAAAGCAGTGATTACGCCTGCTTGAAAAATTGCAGTAGATTTAATATATTTTAAAACAAAATCATTTAAAGCAATAAGCAAAGGTTCTCTCCATGCAAAAGCAATAATAAAACCTGTTGCAGCACTTAAACCAATTCTCAAATGTTCTTTAAACTCTTTTGAAAATTTCTTTTTTCTTCCTCTTTTTTTCTTATATCTTTTAAGTGCCATAATTTAATTTATCTACTAACTTCAAAACTCTGTATTTTTTTCAATAATTCTTTTGCTTTTTTATTTTTCTTAAAATGTTCTCTGACTGGTTGTAAAAGTTCGTCAACATATCTTGCAATAGTATCTTTTAAATCTAAAGGATGAATCTTGCCTGCAATAAATAATTCTTTTAATTTATCATAACTTTTAATTTCTAAATTGCCCCCATATTTTGCAGGCCTTTTTATAATGATACTTTTATATTTTTCAAAAACAATATATTTAGCATACTCTAAAATAGGGTTGTCTTTTTCTTCTTTTTCCGGGCAATAAGCTTTTTTGAATTTTCTAAAAACATCTTCTTTTGTATCTGTCATGAAAATAGCTGTTTCTGGCTTTGACTTAGACATTTTTAATTCAATTTTTTTATCAATAGAATTCATTCCTTCAGTATTTTTATGCTGCAATCCCAATAACATATGATGGTGTACTGCAATAGGAGGTTTTAATCCCAACTTTGGAAAAATATCTCTTGCAAGCATATTAACTTTTCTCTGGTCTAAACCTAGTTGTGCTATATCTGCTTTAAGATGATGTATATCAGCTGCTTGCATTAAAGGATATAATATCTGTGCAGATGGATTATTTGTACTTTCCTCCCTCCCCATTATTTGCCCACACCTCATAACACGATTTATAGTTGAATTCATAGATAATTTTAAAACAGTTTCCCAATATTCTGGATTTTTTTTAATAAAATCAGATGCCCAGATAAATTCAACATTTTTCATATCCAAACCACACGCTTTCCACACTTCTATAAAATATTCTCCTACAATATGAATTTTGTTTAAATCCCCTCCTAGTTTATTATTTAACATTCCAAACCAGTCAGCAACCCAAAATTTAAATTTAACCCCGCAAGAAGTCAGTTTATTGACAGTTAATGTCCTCAACAACCCCTGAGCAATATGAATCTGGCCAGAAGGTTCAAAACCATCATAGGCAATAATTTCTTTCTTTGTCCTAAATAATTCTCTAAGCTCCTCTTCATTAATAATCTCTTCAGCAAAACTTTTTATCAATTCTATTTTTTTATCTACGCTTAATCCCATAAATAACCAAATAATTATTAATTATTAAATCTTTCTTATAATATGCTAATCCAACTTTTGTTGTTTATGCTAATAGGAATTATCGCAGGCACCTTTACAGGCCTTATCCCAGGAATTCATATAAATCTTATAAGTATTTTTCTTGTTTCAGCAAGCATATCTTTTCTTAGTTTTATTGAGCCAATCTACCTAATAACTCTAATAACAGCCATGGCAATAACACACACTTTTATTGACTTTATTCCTTCTGTATTTTTAGGATGCCCAGACACAGATACAGAACTTTCTGTTCTTCCAGGACATGAATTATTAAAAAAAGGACAGGGATATCAGGCAGTTATTTTAACAGCTTATGGAAGCTTATTTGCAATTTTTATCTTAATTTTGATTGCTTATCCCTCAATATTTTTAATTGAAAAATCTTATAATTTTATTCAAACAATAATTCCTTATTTATTGATAATTATTTCACTTTCTTTAGTTCTATTAGAAAAAAATAAAATCTCTGCAACACTTGCATTTTTATTATCTGGTTTTTTGGGCTTATGTGTTTTAAATCTTCCAGAAGTAAATCAGCCACTGCTCCCGCTTTTAACAGGGTTATTTGGTAGTTCTGCGTTAATACTCAGCATTAAAAATAAAATTCAAATACCTAAACAAAAAATTACAAAACCTAAAATAAAAATTTTAAAACCTTTAACAGGAGCTTTAATAGCCTCTCCTTTATGCAGTTTCCTCCCAGGCTTGGGAAGCGGACAGGCAGCAATAATTGGGAATTTAATTTCAAGAACAAATCAAAAAGGTTTCTTGGTTTTATTAGGTGCAACAAATACACTTGTTATGGGCTTTTCTTTTATCTGCCTTTATGTAATTTCAAGAACAAGAACAGGAGCAGCACTGGCAATCCAGCAAATAGCAGGAATACTCTCCTGGAAAATTCTTATTTTAATAATCATAATATCATTTATTGCAGGAATCATCTCTTTTTTTATAACACTTTTTTTAGCAAGATTTTTTTCTCAAAAAATAACAAAAATAAATTACACTAAAATATCTATAATGACTTTAATTTTATTAACAATAGTAGTAGTATTTATTGCAAAATTTATAGGATTAATAATTTTAATTGCTTCAACATTCACAGGAATTTATTGTATTTTATTAAAAGTCAAGAGAACTAATATGATGGGATGTCTGATTATTCCAACTATTTTCTTTTATTTAATGTAATTTTGCAAGAAACTAAAATTTACCTTTCCTAAAACAACATCTCCAGAATTAAGCACTATCCCAAATCCCATCTTCTTTATTATCCCATAATTTTTTCATTACAGATTTTGAAAGCTCTAACAAATCACTAAAATCCTCGTCATTAACATTTTTATTAATTTTTCTCTCCACCATTTATTTTAACTTCCCCCAAATCTTCTTTTTCTTTTTCCAAAAGATTTAATTGCCTTTCTCAAATCCCTTGGTTTAAATGAGGGAAAATGTTTTTTCACAAAACATAATTCAGCATAAACCCCTTGATAAGGCATAATTCCAGAAAGTCTTTGCTCACCAGAAGTCCTGATAATCATATCAGGATCAGGAATATCAGAACTATCCAGATATTTTTTAAAATCTTCTTCATCAATTTTCTTTTTTTTACTATTCAGGATTTTATTTACTGCTCTTACTATTTCATCTCTCCCGCCATAATCAAGGCAAAACTGAATATTAAAATCAGAATAATTTTTTGATTCTTTTTCTAATTTTACTAACTCCTCTTTTAATTTCTTAGGAAATCTGTCTTTTCTTCCAAAATGTCTGAATCTTATTTTATGCTTATGAATAACCTTTCTTAAATCTTCTAAATTTTTAAAAAAAAGTTTAAATAAATTATCAATTTCCTCTTTACCTCTTTTCCAATTTTCTGTTGAAAAACCCCACAAAGAAACATATTTTACCCCTAACCCTCTTGCTTCATTAAATAAAGAAAATAAATTATCAAAATCAGCTGCCTTGTCATGCCCTTTTAATTTTTCAAGCCCTCTTTTTTTTGCCCACCTTCTATTTCCATCAGGAATAATAACTAAATGTAAAGGAGGAATAAACTTGCTTTTTTGAAAAGATTTGATTAAATTTGTTCCAGACTTAAATTTATCTAAAAAATAAGAATCTTTTTTTAAAATTTTAAAATCAGAATATTTTTCTAAAATTTTTATTTCTTTAATATTTAAATCCCTTACAAAACAGATTCCTTTAAAAGATTTTAACCAGGAAATGAATTTATCCAAATTTTCTTTATTTCCCTGAACAAGAACTAAAACACTTCCATCAGCCAAGTTTTCAACAAAACCATTTAATTGATTATTTTTTGCAAATCTTTTTATTCTTTCTCTAAATAAAACTCCTTGCACTCTTCCATAAATTTTTATTTCTAATTCTTGCATAATTAAATCAATTGAAATTACTCTTTTAAAAGTTTTGAAAACATAAAATCCAATTTCTATAATCAAATATCAAAACCATTACCCTTTACCGAATTTAAAAGGGAAACGTAAAATGGTTCTAAAGAACCATTGTCCTAATTTTTCCTGCTTTCATTTGGCCACGCTTTAGTTCGAAACTGAAATTTCGGACTAATGAACAATCTTTTTAATTGTACTTAGACGAATGAATGGAAAAACCTTAAAAAAATTCACTAAGAGGTTTTTGCTTCTCCAATTCTTTCCCAAAAATACTCTCAATATATCTTTTTACAAGTTCAAGATTTTGCTGTACATATGGTGAAAGGTCATATTTTTTTGCTAAATCCAATGCAGGTTCTAGATATTTTTTAATTCCTCCTTCATGAATTGTAAAAATTAATTTCCCATTGCATTTAGGACAAGTTCCTTTTAAGGGAGGTCTTCTTATTATTTCATTACAAGCAACACACCTAAATTCCTGCATTGAAAATTTTCTTAAATTACCTCTCAAATCCCTAATAAAATGTCTTTCAATTACAAGTGTTGCTGTTGCAGTAGTATCTGCTGCCCTTATTCTTTCAACAAGTTCCATCTGATGCTGAACCTTTTCCTGCATTGTGGCTAAAAGCTTATAAGAAGAGCAAGGAACCCCGTTATTAAAATCTGTTGTGTCATGAGTAAACCCTGCCCCAATAAAAGGATTTTCTCCTTTTCTTAAAATCTCTTTAACATTATGTATTTTTAATTTTGAAGAATGTTCTTTTTTTTCAGCAAGTTCATACAATTCCAAAGGATATTCATAAACAAATTCAAAATCAAGTATCTGATCATCAACTTCTCCTGCATCTATTTTAGCATTCAAAACTAAAGGAGCATCTTGTGTTCCTCCCCTGTGACTTGGCAAAAATTCTCGTGAAAAATTAAGCAAAACATCTCCTAAAAGCATAATAGCTGCCTCATCTCCATCACACCTCGCATTTATAATTTGTTCCCCCCATAAAACATTTTTATCCTCTTCACTCTCCCATTCCACTTCAAAACAATATGAAGGAATTTTTTCTTTAAAAAAAACAACTTCTTTAATTATATCTACAAAAATATCATTCTCTTTTTCTAAACTAAAAAATTTATGATTATATTTAATTTTTCTTTTTCTGCAATTTTTAAATTCAACATTTTTTATTAAAGCCAATTTTCTTTTATTCGCCGGATTTAAAATTTTAACTATTCCATAAAAATCTTCTCCACTATAAACAAGATGCTGAAGAATATGCTTTTTTGGTTCCTTATTAAGCTCTTTATATCTTTCTAAAACCTTTTTTCCAGGGAGTCGCTCATTAGTTTTGCTAAATCTTCCAAATAATCCGAATTTACAACCTAATAAAGAAATGCCATCAAGAAGCTTCCTGCTAACAGAATAAAAACAGATAAATTTTCTTTTACCATATACAATAGTCCCATCACCATCAAAATAACAAGATAAATAAGCCCTTACTTTTTTTTCAGAAACATTAAAAATAATGTTTGGAACTCTTTTCTCATAAGCACCACCACCAGCATCAAAACAATATTTAAATAAATAATAAACAAGTTTATTGCAAATAGTGATTTTAGTTTTATCCTCGCCAAAACTAGGAATTAATCCAAAAGCACCTTTGATTGAAGATTCCAATTTTCTCCTTTGCTCTTTATCTATAATCCTAAAACAAATTTGTGACACAGTTTTTGTCTGCCTAGAATGCCCTTCAGCAGAATAATAACCCAAAACATTCATTAAATCCTCACCAACCTTAAACATTAAATCCCATTTTTTATTATTAAAAATAGTTCTTATCTTTGCTGTTTTGGGGATGTCTTGCCACTTCATCAAACCATGATCAATAAATTTAAGCACATGATTTAAAGGAACTAATTTATACCAATCAGATAAATTATTAAAATCATTATTAATATTAAACAATTTAATAAATTTAGATATGCCTACTTTTTTTACTAATTTCTTAAAAAATTCTTTGGCATCAACAACTCTTACTTTAAATAATTCTTTTTCAGGAAGATTCTCTGATAAAAGTTTTGGAAGAAAAACCTCTTCAATTAAATTACTCTTAACATCAAATTTATTAATTAAAGCTATTCTGTCTCCTTTTTTTATTTCGCCTGCTTTTTTTACTTGAAAATTATTTTTTTTATCAAGATAAATAAATTTGTGCCTTGGGGTCATAACTTGTTCTCTTCCACTAGAAGTCTTTATCTTAACCCATTTTTCAGGCGGAGCTCCTTTAATAAAATATTTAATCTTTTTTTTCTTCAACTTCTTGCTTACAGGATCAACCCCAAATGCATAAAGCTCTTTATCTAAATCAACCCTAATAGTACCATAAGAATCAATCTTTCTTGTCTTATGTCCCTTCTCAATTAAATTTTCAACATAATTTCCTATTGCCTCATTTTTAACTTCTCCATTATCAGAATAAATAAAATTTGTCATAGGATAAACACAATCTCTTCTAATAGCTGCATGCATATATGGGCTGGCAAACAAACCCAAAGTATTTGAAAAACCAATAAATCTGCAAATAACTCCTGCACAATTATGAGGAGCCATACAAACACCTAATTGCCCCACTAAATCTTCTCTTTTTTTAACATTATAAAAAGATTTTAATTTATAAAAATTTACAAGCAAATCATCAACAAAATTACAAATATTCATAAAAACATCTTCTCCTTTCTCATCTATTGTTTGTGAAAAATTTGGAATAAGAACATCATGAGGCATTAACTCTAAAATTTGTTCTTCATTAACAAGCTCCTTTCCATGAATATCTTTATCATAACCTAATTCTTTTAATTTTTTCACACTCGTAAAAATTTCTTTTGGTTTAAAACACACCAAGGGTAATTCAGTTGCATCAAATCTTATTGTTCCATCTTTATTTACTTGCAAATTATGTTTTGCTCTTAAAACTCCTTTTGAAAGATTTTCAAGAGCATGATTTGTTGAAGAAGTTGTTCTAATTCCTTTAATCAAAAGAGGAGATTCAGATTTAATTATATTTAATTTTTGAATAGCTTTGTCAAAATAATGCATTATATCTAAATCCTGAACACAATATTGCGTTCCTTCTTCTTTTTCTTCATTAACTCTTTTAAAAGATTTTTCCTTATTTTTATAAAAATAATATTTTTTCCTGCATTTTCCCCCACAATCTTCGCAACAAGGATAAATAGTTTCTTTCTTGCATTTTTCACAATAATAAAGAGGAAACAAGCTTCTTACTTTCCCCTCTTCACATGCAGCCTGCACACTCCTCAATCTTCCTCCTTCTTTTCCAATAGGAAATAAAACATTCGGGCTTCCTGCTAATTTTCTTAATTTTGCTTTTTCAGGCCTACCCATTCTTGTTCCAATAAAATCTCCTGCTTTGTCTTTTATTTCAAATTCTGAAAAAGAATTTATGATTTCTAAAATATCTTTATTTAAATCAAATGTTTCTTTGATAACAGAATTTTTAAGAGAAAAATCTGTATTATTTAACAAATTTAAATTCAATCCAAGATTAGCCAACAAAGATTTACTATTTTCTTTATTTAAAACAACATTTTCAATACTAACCTGATGTTCAATACCTAATAACTCCAAAGCTCTTTTACCTAATTTAAATTTTTCTTGTTCTAGTTTGTTAAAAGGAAAAATTATCCTCCTGTCTCTTATTACAGAGTGATGTAACCAATCAATAAAATTTAAAAATTGCTCTTTAGAAATTTCAGTCCAGTAAAAAATAAAATTTGGATGCAAAGGAATTTTAAATTTCTGACTTAATTCAACTGCTTTTTCAAAATCAACATTAAAATAATCTATTTCATTTTCTATTTCCTTAGATTTTGTTCTTAAATTAAGAGCCCACCATTCCTCAACATAACCTGGTTTAATCAAAGTTGCATTTCTATTTGCCAAATCGCTAAAAGGAAACAAAATATCCCCTAAATAAATAATTTCTTCAATATCTGGATAAATTTGTTTAGCTTCTTCTTTTGTTTTTATTTTTTTTACACTTCCGCTAATTAATTTCACAATAGGTCCTTCAATAGAATCGCAAGAAGTAGTTACACACCCTTTAGTTGGTTTTTCTATTTTTAATTGAGTTCCTATTGCAATAAATCCATCGGTAATAGCCATTGTAGCAGGATGAATAGAGGCAGCACTAAAACCTGACACCCTACTCCTACCATACCTAAATCTAAAGCCTCCTGAACAAGAAGGATGCCCAAAAACAGGCCTTCCAGCAACTAAATCCTTTATATAAGTTGGAGAAGCATCTGCTTTTCCTTTTTCTCTTTTTTCATGTAATTTAATATAATCTTCTAAAAAATCAAAACCTGTTGTTTTAATTCCATTTTTTTTAACACCTGCCAATAGTCTAAATCCTTTAGCAGCTTTTTGAGCTAATCCTTCTGCTAAAATCAAACAAAAACCACTTCTAAGAAAATTAGTATTAACTCTCTCAAGATTTTTATAATTAGAAACCTCTAGTTTTTCAGAAGCATCTCCTGCAACCTGGATAGGAATATGCCTTGCTAAAAAAAGTGTTTCCTCTTCTGTAGGCATATATTGCAAATTTGTAATTCTATCATGAAAATCCCGTAATTCTGCATAAGTTCTTTTTATCTCTTCTTCAGTTGCATCATATTTTGCATAACCAAACAATTCCCTTAGATAATCTATGAGCATTAGCACAACACAAGAAGCAGTAGTTCCAGCACTTCTAATTGGTCCTGAAAAACAAGCAATAAAATAGTCTTTTCCTTCTCTTGTTTTACCTAATTTTAATTCAGTAAAGCCTTCAATTGGAGAAGAAACAACTCCTAAAGTAACATATGCAAAACCAATTCTTATTCCTGCATCAATTGCCTGCAATAAAGTTTCAAACCCGCAAAATTTTTGTTTAGCCACCTCTTCTGCAATCTTAAAAGCCACAGTTGTATCTAATTTCCCATATTCTTTTTCTAATTCAAGAATTCTTTTTGCAATTCCAGAATTCATCATTTGAGGATAAATAGTTGAAATCAATCCCACAACTTTTTCAGCCATAGACATTGCCAAAGGAATTTCAACCTTATCAACAGGATCTAGTCCCTTGCTTCTTGCCTCTTCAGCAAGCTCATAGACATTTCTAACTTCTTTTTCAATATTTTTAAAATATAATTCTGTGTTCATTTTTCTATTTTCATCCTAATAACAACATTGCTGCCTCATATTTTAGTTTAATTAACTTTCTTGATTCTTCTAATTCAATTTGATTCCATTTATTTTGCAATTTATTTTTGATCGAATTTCTTGCTTCTTCTAAAGATTTCTTCTCATACACAAGAGTTGTAAGAAATTGTTTTGAGATGTTATTAAAAGCATCTAAACTATCTGCTTCTGCGATTATCTTGGCCTCAATAAATTCTCTTTGATTATTTTCTTCTTGTGAACCCCTATGATTTAAAATACAAATTTTAATTTTTTCAATTTTTTCCTGTGGATAATTTAATTCATTTAATTTTTCTTCAGCTATTTTTGCTCCAGTTATATGGTGGTTTTCTCTTCCAGAAATAATAGAGCCAATGTCATGAAGCCATGCAGCAATTTCAACTAATTCAATATCAGCATTTAATTCTTCAGCCAATTTTTTTGCAATACTATGCATTGAAATAAAATGATATTTATATGCCTCAGGATAATTAGCATTAGGCTTTTTACACTCTTCTTCTACAAATTTTCTAACCATTTCCACAATATTTTTTTCCATTATTCAAAATCCAAAATTTTTATTTCTCTTGTTTTTAAATTAAACATAGGCACCTTGCAATGGTCTGGTGTATTTCCAAATTTTTCCTGATAAGGAGTCATAGCTTCCCAACAAGAAGTTGAAATAACTAAAATATTATTATAATACGCAACAGCGCTTTTGTGCGTATGAGCTGCAACAAAAATATCTGGAATGTCTTTTATTATCAAGGGATCTTTTTCAAGAGGAAAATACTGGATAGATTTATGTGTTGGAGCTAAATGTCTATTTTTTAAAAGATATTTCATAATTTCCTCTGGGCAATTCATAGCTTTTTTTAAAATTAATTTAGAAACATTATTTGCATAATAAGGAAAAGAAAACCCATGATAAGTCAAAATATCAAAACCTGAAAACCCCTCAATTGCTCCAATATTAACTTTGCAAGGATTAGTTGTTAAAATAACATTTTTCATATCATATAATGGCCAGGCATATTTTTCATCAAAAAGTGGTTGAGGCTCAATTAATCTAACACAATCATGATTTCCAGGAGAAATTATTATAATAATATCTTCTCTTATTTGTTTTAATAACTCAACAAGCCCTAAAAATTGCTCTTCAAGGTCTTTTATTTCCAAATCTTTCTCTTGATTTGGATAATTTCCAATGCCTGTAATAATGTCTCCAACAATAAATAAATATTTTATTTTTTTTACTTCAGGGGTATTTGGAACCTTTCCATTTAAATAATCAATAAATTTCAAAAAATTCTCCCTTAAAAATAACTTACTTCCAAAATGCAAATCCCCTATAAAAAGAATAGATTCATCAACCAAAGATTTTTTTCTTTCTAAAATCATTGCTTCAGGAAAAATAACATCATTTACAAAAACAATCTCTTTATTACCAGAGCAATTAATACCAATAACAGAATCTAAAGTTATCTCTTCAGCTTTTTCATAAAGTTCTTTTTTAGAACTATTCACTAAAACTTTTATTTTTCCTGTTAAATCTTCTAATTCAAACAAAATGTTTTTATTTTTAGTTATTTTTTTATCAGAAACAATGCCAATTATAGAAATGTTTTGCCTATTTTCTGAAATTTTATTAATTGAAACTAAATTTTTTAAACAAGAGTTTTCCTGTAAAATATTTTTTAATTCAACAAACCTATTTTTAAAATAACTAACAAAATTTTTTACTTCTAATTTTTTTCCAACAAAAGGTGTTGCAGACATAATTTTAACACTTTCAAAAGAATTTTGTTTTTTCCCAATATCAAAATTCATCGTTTTTTGGGTTTTTTTAATCTCTTTATCAATAGTGTCATTTATAGAATTGTTTATAGAATTGTTTATAGAATTATCTGTAACCTCTCCCTTACCAAAATCTTCTACAAATTTATTCACAATTTCTTTTTCTTTTATTATTTCTATGCTTAAACCAAGTTTAATTTTTAATTTATCTATTGTTTTCTTATTTTTATTAGGAATATTTAAAAAAATTTGTTCAACTTTCTCCTTGTTTTTATTTAAAATTTTTTTAGTTATGATTCTCTGGCTTGTTTGTTTTGTTATTTGTTCTATAAAAATCTTAATAGACTCTATGTCTTCAAACTCATTAAATAACTTTAAAAGATCATTATCTAATAAAAATCCTTTATGTGAGCAAAAACTAAGTATTTCTTTATTCATTTTATTTAGGTATAATTTAAAGAATCTTCAATTATTTTTTTTGCCTGTTCAATTATACCTTTAGTGATTGCTAATTTTATCTCCCTCATTCTTCCACCTCTTCCTTTTGAAATAACTTTTACATTAATTATTCCAAGCATATCAAACTCTTGAATAATATCACTTATTCTTCTTTGTGTTAAAATTTCTGATTTATTTTTAAGACATAATTCTTGATAATTATTATAAACATCTCCTGTAAAAATAGGCTCATTTTTTTGATTTTCATTTAATTTTATTATAGAATGTAAAACAAGTTGAAATTGTTTAGGCTCTGATTTAATAATATCTAAAATTTTATCTCTTTCTAATTTACTATTAGCCTCATCTATATGCCTTACATAAATTTTTTTAGAAGAATCTCTTTCAGCTAATTCTCCTGCAACCCTTAGTAAATCCAGGGCTCTTCTTGCATCACCATGCTCCCTTGCAGCAAAAGCAGCACATTTAGCAATAACCCCTTCTTGAACAACATTTTCCTTAAAAACCTCATCAGACCTTTTTTTTAAAATTTCCTGTAATTGTAAGGCATTATAAGGTGGAAAAACTATTTCTTCTTCTGAAAGTGAGCTTCTAACTCTTGGATCAATATTTTCTAAAAAAGTTAAATCATTACTTATTCCAACAATACAAATCTGAGTTTTAGAAAGTTCAGAATTTAATCTAGTTAAATTATATAAAAAATCATTAGAAATTTTCTTAACAGTCTGGTCTATTTCATCAAAAATTAAAACAATTAACTGCTTTTCAGAATCTATAATTTCAATAAATTTGCTATAAACTGCTTGAGTAGGCAAACCAGTAGAAGGAACCTCTCCACCTAATTTTTTAATAAGTTCTGCTAAAATCCTATATTCAGTATCAGAAATTTTTTTTAATTTACAGTTTAAATATTTTATTTTTAATTTAAAATCATTATTTTCATTAACCCTTTTTAATAATTTATCCCTAACATATTTTATTGAAAGTGTTTTACCAGTACCTGTTTTTCCATAAAGAAACAAATTACTAGATTTTTCACCTCTTAACACAGGAGCAAGTATTGAAGCAATTTGTTTAATTTGTTCACTTCTATGAGGAATATCCTCTGGTTGATAATTATTTTGTAAAAGAGATTTATTTTTAAAAATCAAATTTTTATCAAAAGATTCAAATATATTGTCTAATTCTGTTCCCATTTTTAATTTAAATAAAATAAATTAAAAAATTTATACAATAAGAATACACACACAGTGATTTCCTATGGAAAATCTTTTAAATTTAAATCATTCGTCAATAAAAAATTAAGTTATTATATAAAGTCTTATAACTACTAAAAAAGAAAAACACCTAAATTTCCTATGGAATATGTTTTTTTATTTTTAAAATTCCTAATCCCTTAATACTTACTTTATTATCTTCTTTTGATTTTATACTCTTTTTTCTTTTTTATTATTATTATTATAATTATTATATACTATATTTTTTTATAATAATAATAATAATAATAATAAACTATATACTATATAATATATATAAATATAAATTAAATATAAATTAAAAATTTCAAAAAATCCTTTTTAAATACTTCCATACGAAATCAAAGGGTGAGTGTGTTTTATTATTATATCTCTTTTTTATAATTATTCTTCTTATTCTTATAATTATTAACATAATCAACGCATATTCTTTTTTTATAAGAATAATAAAGTAAAATTATTAAGAAATCTAAAATAACCTTTTGTAATATATACTTTTAAATCCATTTATTTTTACAGAAAAGTTTATAAAGAATTTACCTCTAAAATTAATATGCAAGATAATAAAAAATTATTTAGTTCAATTACTGGAAAAATGATTGTAACTAAAGAAGGTAAAAGATTAGGATTTGTTAGAGATATTACTTTTGAAACTAAATCAGGTGAACTTATTAATATAATAGTAAAAGATTCAACTCCTTATACAAAAAATCTTAATTTAGAAAAAACAAACTCACATGAACTTTTAATACCTTATAGTGCAATAATTGCTATAGGGGATTTTATAATAGTTTCAGAAGAAGATTTAATATAGGTTTTTAATAATTAAAATGAAAATTATAGGATTTAATTTTAACAAAATAAGTGCAGAAAAGACATCTAATCAAATAAAAGGGTTAAAAATAACAACAAATATAGATATTTCTGAAATAAAAGAAATTGAATCTGATTTTTTAAAAACAAAAGAAGAGTTAATAGAAATAAACTTCAAATACGATGTTGTTTATAATACAGATATAGCAAAAATAGAATTTAAAGGGAATTTAATAATCTCTTTAGAATCAAAATTAAAAAAAGACATATTAAAACAGTGGAAAGATAAAACATTATCTGATGAATTAAAACTACCTTTATTCAATGTTATTTTAAGAAAATCTAATTTAAGAGCTTTACAATTAGAAGATGAGATGAATTTACCTTTGCATATATCTTTACCTATGTTAAGAAAAGAAGATAAAAAAGAGAAAAAAGAATAATTCTTTAAAGAAAACTATTAAAACAACAAATTAGTCTTTTATTCATGAAAATATCTGACAAAAAGAGAGAAAAGATTTCTGAACAAATAATTGATTTACTTTATTCTATTAATCCTAAATCTCTTTTTACTCTTCATATAGCCCAGGAAATAGCTAGAGATGAGGAATTTATTAAGAAATTACTATTAAATTTAAAAAATAAAGGCATTATAACTGAAATTAAAAAAAATCCTCAAGGAATATTATATAAAAAAAGATCTAGATGGACCTTAAGTGATGCTGCCTATAAATTATATAAATTTAAACAAACCTCTTAAATTAACTTTTTTATTGCTTTTTAGAGTTAAATCTTTCACAGAAATTTATTATTAAATTAAATAGGATAAATAATTAAAGAAATTTATTCAAGGCATCAAAAATACTCTTTTTGAATTAATTAGGCTTCTTATTTAAAATTAGAATAGTTTTTGAATATAATCAATTATATTAATCTTTTTATATCAATGATTCTTGCATCTTAAATGGAAAATATAAAAAAAGCTTTTAGTAAAGTAAAAGAAGATATGATCTCTTTGAATTATGAAATTAATTCTTTAAAAAAGAATATTATAGAAAACAGAGCAAAAATGATAGAAATGTGTGAAATTCTTAAGCAATTAAATGAAAAAATAATTCTTTTATCTGATAAAAAAGAAACTAAAGAGGACTTAGACACTTCGACAGACAGACAGATAATTCAGACAGACAGACAAATACTTTCGACACATAATGAGCTTTTTAACCCTTTAAAACACCAAAATATACCTATTTCCATTGGAAATGAAGGGGCTTCGACAGACAGACAGACAGACACTTCGACAGACAGACAGACACAAAATATGCCTAAAAATGAAGAAAAAAGCTATATAAGAGATGCTTTAGATATTATAAATTCCCTAGATGATTTAAAAAAAGAAATGAGGTTTAAATTTAAAAGACTTACAGAGCAGGAATTTTTAGTTTTTTCAACAATTTATCAATTAGAAGAAACTATCAATAAGGAAGATTCTTTGAATTACAGGGTTCTTTCTGAAAAACTTAATTTAACTGAAAGTTCTATTAGAGATTATGTCGGAAGATTAATAAAAAAAGGTATTCCCGTCGAGAAAAAAAAATTAAATAATAAAAACATAATTCTTTTTTTATCAAAAGATTTTAAAAAAATGATTTCTTTACCCACCCTTTTACAATTAAGAGATTTATAACTACATAAAATAAAGTTATTCGTTCAAAAGGATAACTCTAAGTAAACTTTTTCATTCTTTTTATTAAATATTTTATCGACGATAAAATATTTTTTAACTTAATTTTTAATTCTCTATATTTTTCTTTTTATCTTTAATTCTCACATTTTCCCTATTAAATGTAAAAATATGTTTAACTCTCACTTTTAGTGTTTTAATACGGTCTTTTTTAGTCTTTTTTAGTCTTTTTTCTTAACTTAACACTCACTTTTGGCTTTTTAAGCATCTGTTCCTTTACACTTTCAGGTATAAAAATCCTTTTTTTACCATTTTTCTCTATTTTCTCTTGAATTAAACCCTCACTTTTCTGTTTTATACTATTTATTTGGCCTCTTATAGTAGATCTCTCTTTCCCCAGTACAGCAGCTAAATCATCATAGCTAAGCTTCATATCACTGTTTAACAAGATCCATAAAATAGCTCGTTCAGTTATAGAAAATTGCTCTAATTTTGGTGTTTGGACAGCTGTTTGGACAGCTGTTTGGACAGCATAAACAGCTGTTTGTTTATTAAACAGCTGTTTAGGTGTTTTAAACACGCTGTTGGGTTTTAAGTCATTCATAATTGAAAATATATTTTTTAATCCTTCTATCTCATTTTGTATCGACGATAAAACCTCTTTTATCTCTTCTACTTCTTTTTTTTGCATATTTTTTTCAGAATCAAGGTGTTTAATCCACCCGCTTACAGCAGTTATATCTTTTTTTACAGATTCAAAACTTGTTTTTGTATCGTCTTTTAACTTTTCAATCTCTTTTTTTCTTTTAAACAAACCAAACATGATTAATAATAAATAAAAGCACTTTAAAAACTTTTTGTTTTTCGTCGATAAAAATTGATTTTGTAATTTTTTAAAAAAATAAAAAAGATGTGTCGAAGACCCTGGATTTCATATGGAAAAACCAGCTGTTTAAACAAAAAAATACTGACAAACAGCCTGTTTAAACAGCCTTAAACAGCTGCCCAAGAGATAAATAATTACAAACAGCTGTTTAAAGTTTAATAGAAATTTAATTTTCTCCCTCGATAAAACTAACAAACAGCCTGTTTAAACAGCTTTAAGATAAAGAAGAACAATAAAATTATATAACTAAGTTAACCTAAGTGCACGAACTACACTATAAAATAAAATTTATTAAAAAATTCACAAAAATTTATAAATTTACATTCTTATAGCACTTTAATGAAAGAGGGGTTTCTACATTTTTTTACTGGAAAGGGCAGACGTTTTAAAAAAGAGTTCAAAAGACAGCTTAGAATTTTAATTCTTTTTACTTTAGGTTTTACAATTGCTTTTACCTGGCGTCAAACAGTTTTTGATCTTTCACAATCAATTATACAGTTTTTTATAGAAATAAAAAATATCTCTGTTTTGAGCATCTTAACATCAACTTTTATTACAATCATAAGCATAATTTTAATTTATTTAACATCTTACTATTTAAGAGATTGTCCTGAAAATTATTAGTCTTTTGTATCTAAAGAACTAAGCTAACCTAAGTGCATAACTTTCAAATAAAAGCAATATTTAAAAAAATATGCTGGTACAGCAATCTTTATTAATCAAATTTAATTAATTTTTTTATGGATATTCGGGATTATAAGGGAAAACCCCTAAAAATTAATAGCCTTTATTTAAATACATCTTCAAGGAGTGTTGAATATCTTACAGTTTTCCCATTACATTGCCCAGAAGGCATATGCAAAGTTACTGAGTTATATGAAGATAAAAACAAAGAGAAAATTCTTAAAATAACCTATGAAATAAATAATTCTTCATTATGTTTTAAAGGAGATTCAGCATATGATTTTGGGGCACAATTATTACTTTTAAATCAGAGAGACAAAGAAATTTTAATCAAAGATAGAAAAAGAAAATTATCTTTTTTAGAAGGTAGTGAATTAAGCTAACCTAAGTGCACACAATCTGTAAGAAAATCATAAATAAATAAAAAAATCTTTAAAATTATATTAAAATAACCCCGCTGCTTTAAATTACACAAGTTTCTCCTACTTTTAACGCAATATTTATATACTTAGGGCACCCTAAATATACGTGAACTTGGTTAACAATACCCTAAGTTCACATTTTAAAGAGGAAAATGACTATATTTTTTATATCTGGAGCAGAAGGTGTTGGGAAGACAACAATATTAGGACATTTAATAAGAGAATTGCCGGATAAAGATATTCATGATTTTGATGAGATTGGAGTTCCAAAAAATCCTAAATTAAGCTGGAGATATAAAACAACAAAACATTGGCTAAAAATAGCTAAGAATAATGAAAAAATTGGAAAGGATACAATTATTGTGGGATTAAGTTTTCCAAGCGAAATTATAAAATTTTCAAAGAAAAAGAATTTTCATTTTTGTTTGTTTGATATTAGTATAAACGAGCGAGAAAAAAGATTAAGAAAAAGAAAATCTACAAAAGGAGTAATAGATGATTTAGAACAATTAAAACAACTAAGGGAAGAATTTAAAAAATTAAAATCAAAAAAGATTATTAATATTTCTCATTTAACTCCTAAAGAAATTTCTTCAAAATTAATTAAATGGATTAATAGCTTAAAATGACCCCAAACAAACCATTAGCAGCAATCTATGTCCGAGTTTCAACTCAAGACCAAGCTCAGCATGGATATTCCTTAAAAGCCCAACAAGAAGCACTAGAAAATTATTCTAAAGCATTGGGATATGAAATATTCAAAATATATAAGGATGAAGGAAAATCTGCAAAAAATATGAACCGCCCACAAATGATTAAAATGTTAGAAGATGCTGAAAGCAAAAAGTTTTCAGCTATTTTTATTTATAAGCTTGATAGATTTTCAAGGAGTGTTGTGGATGCAATATTAACAATTGATAAATTAAAAAAATGGGGGATTGATTTTGTTTCAATGCAGGATAAGATAGAAACTGCATCTGCCACAGGAAAGTTAATGTTCCATATGATTTCTGCCTTTGCAGAATTTGAAAGAAATATGATCGGAGACCGAACAAAATTTGGGATGGAAAGAAAAGTAAAAGAAGGAGGGTTTATTACAAAAGCCCCAAAAGGATACAAACTTGTAGATAAGCAACTTGTTCCTAATGAGGATTCTGAAAATTTATCTAAAATTTTTGAAAAATTCTTTAATCAAAGCATAAGTTTAACACAATTAGCTAAAGAAAATAACATGACTGCTTCTGGTATGAAAAAATTACTCCAAAATACAACATATATAGGAAAAGTTAAATTCGCACATGAAGAGTCTCAAGGAAATCATCAGCCTATCTTATCTAAACAGCTGTTTGAACAGGTTCAAGATAAAATTAAACAGCTTGGATGGAGTTAAATGAGAATTTTACCAAAAACTTTTAATGAGGCATTAAATTTGGTTTGCAATATTTTAATTCAAGGAGATTCTAGGTATAATAATTCTGAAAATGAAGTTTTCTTAGCCAACTCAATATTAAATGAAATAATTAATTTAGAGGAAAAAGAAATTCCAAAAATAAACAAACCAAATGAAAACAATTTATTGAAAATGGGTTATGTCCAAAAACATGAAAAATATGTGGCAAAAATACTTCTTAAACAAAATGGTTTTCAAGATAGCGAAATATTTTTTGAGAGGAGATTTAGGGGATCAAGACCTGATGTTTTAGGGGAAAAAGAAGAGGCATTTATCCCAGTTGAATGCTGTTCATGTAGAATAGATAAAATCATTGACTATCTCCAAGAATCAGAAGAAGTTTGGATTATAACAAGAGAATTTTGTAATGAAGAAATGAAATGGTTTGTTTTTAAAAAAGGATTAAATTGGCAGAGATATTCTAAAATTAAAAAAATACAACAAGAAAAACTAAAAAGAATTAAATCACCTTTAGATGATATCATGGGCAGAAAATAATCAAAATAAAAAGCCCAATAGATAGTTTATAAAATGAAACTCAAAAACCCAAAAGTTGTAATTTACTCAATTATTGCATTATTCTGCTTAGTTTTATCTTTTATAGTTGATTGGTTATTTATTATTCCTGCAGCAATCTTAATGTATTTAAATCAAAAAGAATTAATGAAAAAATAAAATGAAAACTAAATGTATAAAATGCGGATTTGAGTCAGAGGAAAATTTAGAGAAATTCAGAGTTCCTATATGCAATATTTGTTTTAGATTTGCTCCAAATAGTGAAGATAAATTTAAAGAATATGTTTCTGAAAAAATAGAAAGTTTATGCTTGGATTCTTTTAGAAAATTTTCTGAACTAGGAAATCCTCAAAAAAAAGCTATGATTAAAAAAGCCTCACAGGGAAATTTTATGTCAAGAGCAGCTTTTGGATATAAAATTCAAAATAAAAAATTAATTCTTGCTGAAAATTTTAGAGAAATTCAGGAAATTTTTGAAGAATTTTTAAATCAAAACATAAGTTTAACACAATTAGCCAAAAAACACAATTTTTCTGTTAACGGGTTAAAAAAAATACTGACAAATTTTACTTATTTAGGTAAAATAAGATTTAATAATCAAATACATCAAGGGAATCATCAACCTCTTGTCTCTTCAACTTTGTTTAATCATGTACAAAACAAGCTTGAAAGATTAAAATCAAATAAAAATTGCAAAATAGAGGAATAATAAAACTTGAGTATAAAAACATTTTAATAGTGTTTTTGCATTTAGAATTATGGAAAGAAAAAGATTAAATTCAAAACTTAAATATCCTCAACCACACAGCATTCACATTGATACAGGCAATTCTGCTCTTAATGCAAGAACTATAGATTATTTACATGCAAAAGCCAAGCATAAAGCAAAATTAACTCAGAAACAAAGACGAACAGAAAAAAGAAAAGAAACTATCTTAAATCTTGCCTTAGAAGAAAAAATTTATTGCATATCTCATAAAAGATTTCTTTCACCAGAGAGTGTTCTTGAACATAAATGTTATATAAGGCATGGAAATCCTCCTGTTTGCAAATATCTTTATTATGAAAATTCAAAAAAACAATTGAAGAGATATCAAAAATAAAATTATCTCTTAGAACTCTGTCTCTTTTTTCTTGCTTTACTATCGCCTGGTTTATAAGCTTCTTTTCTTCTTACGTCTGCTACAAGCAAGTTTCTGTCATAATTTGAAAAAGCTTTTGATAATGCTTCTGATTTTGTAAAATTAACAATTGCTTTTGCTAAAGCAAGTCTGGCAGCTTCAACCTGGCTTTTTTCTCCACCACCTTTTACTTCAATATTTACATCAAAATTTATTGGTCCAATTATTTTTTCTGCTATTTTTAATGGTTCTTGTATTTGAAGTTTATCGAACATTTGCATGTTTTCATAATTTTTTTTATTGATTTTAATTTGTCCAGAACCTTTCATGATAATTGCTCTTGCTTTAGCTGTTTTTCTTTTTCCTGAAGCAACAATTCTTTTTAATTTATTTTCCATTTTGTTTTGAAAGGTGATTTAAGCTAATAAATTTATTATTTTTCTTTTTTCCTGCAAATATTTTTTCAGATTTTTCAAATTCTTTTGGAATTTTATCATAACATTTTATTTTTGTAAATGCATCTTTTCCTCGCCCTTTTCTGTGGTCTGGAAGCATCCCCCTAATAACTCTTTTAACAATTTTTTCACTTATTCTTGAATGTTTTGGCCCTTTTTGACTGCTTCCTACCCTTGATCTTTTTTCCTTAAATTCTTTTTCAATATTTTTTTTACTGCCTGTGATTATAACTTGTTCGCAATTTAATATAATTATATCCTCTCCTTTTAGCGCTTCTTTAGCAGCATAACTAGCTAATCTTCCTAAAACAGCGTTTTTTCCGTCTATTATTTTCATTTTAATATTTTAACTCCTTTAGCTTCTGGATATTTTTTTATTCCATCTATTATGCTAAGAATTTCGTGTTTTGATTTTAATAACTTTTCTTTAGCTTTTTCAGAAAAATTTAAAGCAATAATTTTAATCTTTTTATTTAATTCTCCTTGAGATAAGACTTTTCCTGGGATTATAATTATCTCCCCTTCTTTTGCTTGTTTTTCTATTTCATCAAGGTTCATTGCTTTTAATTTTCTTCTTGGACCAGAAAGAATAGAGGCTATCTCCAACCATTTTGGATTTTTTTTGCATCCCCTTATTGTTTCAACTAAGATAGAATTTGTTTTTTTCTTAGTTTGTTTTTCTATTTTTGTTTTACTTTTAATCATTTTTATTATTATATTCAACAAGAAGTCTTCACTTCTTGCTAACGCTATTAACTCGCAAGTTGATAAAAAACCGAGTAAATTAAGGTATTTAAATCTAACGCATCTCGCAGTATCTCCGAATAAAAATATATAAAGCATAATTGCCATTATATAAATATGGGGTGTTTGAAGGAAAAGTTAGAGATCCTTTATGCTAAAAGTCCTTATGTTTTTAACATAACAAACTTTCCTTCAAAACTTCTCTCTCAAAATCCTTTATTTGCAAAAGGGTGAC
>Ga0180732_1000568_pt1 | contig 29809 bp, 42 predicted proteins | sample KR11_01MetaG_FD_148674 | JGI IMG/M metagenome (GOLD analysis project Ga0180732, IMG submission 148674) | Groundwater microbial communities from the Olkiluoto Island deep subsurface site, Finland - KR11_0.1 MetaG | ecosystem: Environmental > Aquatic > Deep subsurface > Groundwater | place... | reverse complement strand
CCTCTGCGGCCCGCTGTTTGTTCTTACGCCCAAAAGGACCCGCGCCCCGCCGGGACCACCCGCACCCCCGCCGCCTCCAGCCTCGCCAGGTCATCCCGGGCATCCTCCAGCCGCTCCGCGATTTCCCCCAGCAACTCCAACTGCCTCCGCGCCTGGTCTCCATTCCCGGGCGCGGCCACTCCCGGGCGGATACTCACGCCGAACCCGCCCGGCCTCTTGGTCAGCTCCACCCGCTGTCCCGTGGACCGGAGGGCCTGGACAGCCTCCGACAACGCCACCACCGCCGGGAGAGCCCTCCACGCGGCCTCGGGTTTCCTCTCGGGCATCCCGCCGGTTCCCGGTAATTCATTCCATCCCATTCTCTTTTCCTTTCCGGTCAGGGGTTGGTCAGAGTATGGTCAGGGCAAAAAAACGGCGCAGAGCCAGCGCAACCAGGGGTGGTCAGGGCGTCCAGGGCAAAACCGCACTCTGTTCGTGATGAGTTGTTGAGACTCACGCACACGCGCGCGCCCACATGCGCGGGTTTCGGTTTTGACCCTGACCACCCCTGACCACCAGCCGAAACCCTTGCCGGGCCTTGCTCTCCGCAACCAGCCCCGCCCTGACCATGCCCTGACCTCGCCCTGGACAGCACCCTGACCACCGCGGCGGCGGAACCCAAAGAGGGGGTGCGGGGGATCCCAAACCGCCTCCAAAAAACAGGGGTGGTCGCGGATTCGGCCAAACCCTCGATGTGCGCGCCCGTGTTCCGTTTCATGCCGCCTATCCTTCCGCCAGGGTCAGCCCCTCGACAACCTGCAACCGGGCCTCTCCTATGCGCAGCCTGGCCGCCCGGACGGTGGCCTTGGCCGAATACAGCTCCATGAAAAAATTCCCGTTGCTCATGGGCCGGTTCCCGTTCTCGCCGCACCACTCCCGGTATTTGGAGTACAGCTTGGCCTTTTCCACGGTGAACCCATCTCCGAACACGCATTGCTCATCCACGAACGCCAGGATGTTGGAGTTGATCTTGCGGTACTCCAGCATGGCCTGGGAGGTCTCCTCGCACTCGGTCCACGCCCGGCGCTCCACCAGCCGGCGGTATCCCTCCAGGGCCCACAGGAAGATCCCGGGCAGCTCGGCCAGGAGCTTGCCCTCCAGGTCCGGGTCCGCGTCCTTGCCCAAAAACTGCCGCTTGAACGGCACGATGATGATCCGCCTGTAAAGCCCGTCCGAATGGTCCAGGATCCTGGGCAGCCGGTTCATGGCAAAAATCATCTTGGCGTGACTCACGAACTCGAACCCGTCATGCCCCTTGTAGGCGGCCCGGATCGGGTCCCCGGTCACCAGGGCCTTGAACGCGCTAGACCCCATGGGGTCAGAGGGGATCTCGGTCCCGGCGTTCAGCCATTTGCGGTAAAGCCCCACCCGGGAAAACTCCTTGTCCAGGTCCGCGAACCCCACGGCCGCCGTGTTTTTCTCCCCCACCAGGGCCTGCAAAATTTTGATGAACAAACTTTTCCCGTCGCTTCCCGGCCCATGCAGGAACAGGCACCGGGCCATGGCCGTCTCCCGGAGGAAACACGAGCCCATGAACTCCTGGAGCACCATGGCCGGCCCTTCGTCCTGGACCGTCTCCCCCAGATACCGCCACCAGGCGTTGGGGATGCCCGCGTCCCGGGAATAGGGCACGGCCATGCAGAACGTGGAGAAATCGTCCGGGTTGTGGGGGTGCAGGGTCAGGTCCCGGAGGTCCAGGGTCCCGTTCTCGCAGGTCAAAAGGTGGGGCCGGTCGTCCATCTCCCGGCCATCGGGCAGCGAGCACAGCCACTCCACGCCGCGCCTGGCGTCCACCACGCGCCCCTGGTTGTATTCGTTGCCCAGCATCAGGGTGGCCACGCTCTCCACCCTGGACGGGTCCCAGGGCTCCCAGACCCGCCCGTCCCACCGGTACAGCACCCCGGTTTTCGGGTCCTTCACCAGCCGCTCCCGCTCCATGATCTCCCTGGACAGGAGGATGGGTTTGAACGAAAGCCGGTCGTTCATGCCCCGCTCGAAAAACCGGATGGGCGATTCCAGCACCGCCGGCGCCGAATCCATCCCCGGGGCCACGCCCACCAGCTCCCGCAGATCCGCCGCCGTTTTCCCGTGGCGGACAATGAAGTCTGTCAGATCCTGGCCGTGCTTTTCCGGCCACTTGCCGGTCTCCGGATCCCGGCCCATGGAATCCGGCCAGGTCAAAATCCTGGGCGAGACCCCGGCCCGGTCCCGGAGGGCCGCCGCCGCCTGGGCCGCGTATTCGTCCCCGGGCTGGTCCGCGTCGTAGGCGATCACCACCTCGCGCCCGCGGAAAACCTCGATGTCCGGGGCCGGCCAGTTTGCCGCTTTGGTCTTGGAGGTCTGGGTCAGGGCGTTGAACCCCTGGCAAAAGGCGCAGATGGCGTCCGGAACTCCCTCGGCCAGGAGGATGGGGGAGGGGGAAGGGGAGGGGGCCAGGACCTGGAGCGGAAACAACCGGGCCCGCCCGAACCCTTCCCCCCAGGAAAAGATTTTGGCCTCCTGGCGGCCGTCCTCAAAGGTGCGCCGGTCCCAGGGCTTGTACCGCAGGATATTGACCAGGGCGCCGTCATGCCCGAAAACCGGGATGGCCAACCGGTCCGCCTTGCGGGCCCGGGTCAAACCGCCTTCCCGGTCCGGGAACCAGGTCAAAAGCCGGATCCCCAGCCGCTCGATGCCCTCGGCGGTCCACCCGCGCTCCCGCTCCAGCCGGGCCACCCACTCCGGGGGGAGGGGGTCCATCTTGGCCAGGGCGGCCGCCAGATCCGAAAAAGGCGGAACCTTCCCCGCCTTTCCGCCGGCGCCGCCGTCACCATCCCCCTTTGACAAAGGGGGCCCGGGGGGGATTTTCCCCCCTCCATTTCCACCGGCGCCGCCCCCACCATTCCCACGGGCCCCCCGGCCGTTCCCATTCCCCCCATGGTCCGGCGCGAACCGGTCCTTGAACTCGATGAACCCGGCCCGGTCCCCCAGCCCGGCGGTCCGGGCAAACAGCGCCACCAGGTCCCCCCCGGCGTGCCCGGGACACCCGGCGTTCAGACAGCCCCACACATCCTTGTCCAGGTTGTAGGCAAAACTCGGGTTGGCATCCTCATGGAACGGACAATGCCCCCGGACCTCGGCCCCGGTGCTTGCCCGGTCGTCCACCCGAAACAATCCGCCGGCAATGACCAACCGCTCATCCGCGGAGAGATTTTCAGCCGCCCACCCCATGGTTACTCCTGGTGTCCCTTTTGGTGTCCCCAGAACAAAAAAAGGACACATAACGGCGCGAAAGCCAACTCCGCACCGCAACGTATCCCTTTGAAATCAATGTATTTACGTGTTTACGAAAAGTTGCGCACAGGCCTGTCAAGCCGGAGGTCGCGAGTTCAAGTCTCGTCGTCCCCGCCATAGAAATCAAGGGGTTAGCCGTTTTCGGCTGGCCCCTTTTTTTTGTCGTGTGTCCCGCTATGTGTCCCGAGAATTTCCATGGTGTCCGAGAGGTCGCGCCCGAGGCCGTGCAAATATCCTTCTGTGGTGCTGAGTCGTTGGTGCCGGAGGACTTCCTGGATTCGCCGCATGGGGACACCTTCGTCAGCCAGGAAAGAGGCGACATGGTGCCGAAGGGCATGATAACCGAACCGCTCCACCCCGGCACGTTCGCAAAGCCGTTGAATCCACATCCGATAATCCCGGAAAGGCTCCCCCTTGTATCTCCGGTGACGGGCCACAAAGACGAACTCGCTTTCCGGGAAAGGGGTGTTGGCCCGCCACCACTCCAGAGAATCATGGAGTTGGGCCGAAAGGGGGAGCCAGTCTTCGCGCCATGCACCGCCCCGGGTCTTCCTGGTCCAAAGGCGGATGCGCCGATGGGCGAAGTCCACGTCATCCCACCGGAGGCGAAAGACTTCCGTCCTCCTGGCCCCCGTGTTGAGGTAGCACAAAAGCATGACCCGATCTTCGCCAGAGGACACGGCAAGGACACGTAGAATGTCTTCCCTTGGCGGGATATATTTTTTGGATCGTTCATGCGTGAACTTTTCGGTCTTTTGCCAAGGGTTGGATTCCAGGCCAAGGATCTTGATGCCCCATGTCCACATGGCGGAAAGGTTCTTCCGGTGCTTGTTGGCCGCGTTGGGGCTCCGGGACCGGCTGATTTCAAGCATGTAGTCGTTGACCTGGGCCGGGGTGACGGCCTCGGCGTCCATGTCCCCGCCAAGGAAAGACCCAAACTCGCGGATGATATGGAGTTTTTCATTGTGGGTTTTCCCCACGAACCGCGCAGCCGTGAACTCCAGGTACTTCGTGGACAGGTCCAAAAATCCCAAACGGATCAGCGGAGCGCCGGCGTCCCGCCGTTTTCGCTCGGCGCGCTCCCACTCGCCCGCATCCCGTTTGGTGGCAAACCGCCGGGTGATCCTCTCCCCGCCCGATTTCACCACGCCCCGCCAGCCGCCCGTTTTTTCCTTGTAAGGCATCCGCCAACCCCAGCTCGGTGAAAAACCAGTTCCGCCCAATCTTGACGCCGTTCAGCTCCGCGGCGTGGTCGTACACCCACCGCGCGCTCATGCCCATGATCCGGGCCACGTCAGAAATTTTCAAGGGGGAAATCCGGTCCATCGTATTCCGATCAGGGGAAAGGGGCAAGGTCATCTCTCCATCGCCATGGGCATCACCCCGAACACGCAGAACCACTCCCGGTCGCCCGCCGGCAGGAGGAACAGGGGGCGGTCCGGGCCTTCGTACTGAATGGCCACGGGGTCCGAGTCGGCCGCGGCCACGCCGTCCGCCAAAAATTTGAGGTTGTACACCAGGCCGGGGATGGGCTCTCCGGTCCACTCCACCGGGCACCGGGACACGCACTCGCCCAGGTCGGGGTTTACGGCCGTGATCACGGCCTGTCCGTCCCCGGCGGCCAGGACCGCTCCGGGGTGCTTGTCCGAGAGCACCAGGCCGGCACGGCGCATGGCGGCCGCCAGCTCCCCGGGCGCCGTCGTTCCGCGCCCAAGGGCCACCCCCGGGAGGAACGAGGAGCAATCCGGAAACTGGCCGGCCACCAGGCGGATGCCCAGGGCGGCCTCGTGGCCCACGGCCCGGAGGAACGAGCCCTCCACCGCCAGGGACACGGGGCCGGACTCCAGGAGATCGTGGAGGGCCTGGGCGGCCGCCTTGGGCGGCACCACGCACAGATCCCCGCCGGCCCAGGGGCCGCCGTCCGCGATGCAGATCCGGTGCCCGTCCGTTGCCGTTGCCCACAGCCTCCGGCCCGCGTCCCCGTCCACAGCCTGGAGGAGGAACCCGGCGATGTGCGCCCGGGTCTCCCCCTGGCCCGGCCGGCCAAATGCGCGGGACACGGACGAAACCGCCCGGGCCAGGGCCGCGCCGTCCACGGAAACCGCGCCGGCGGCCACCACCGGGGAGGTCAGGCTCCCGGCGAAATCGTCCGCGAACAGGCCGGCCAGGTCCCAGGTGCCGCAACCCGTGACGGCCAGCCGGCTCCCGGAGCTCTCCAGCCCCACCGCGCCGTTGGCCGCCGCGGCCACCTGGCCCAGGATGCGGCCGGGCACGAGGGCCCGCCCGTCCTGCTCCACGTCCGCCTGGACGAAAACGGAAACCGCCAGGGTCAGGTTGTCCGCGTGGACCCAGAACTCCCCGTCCCGGGCGTCCAGGAGCACGTGGGAAGTCCACTCGATGCCCCCGGACGCCTTGCACACCGGCAAACACCGCTCCAGCGCCTCATGCAGCCGCTTTGCCGAAACCGAAACCCTCATGCCACCTCCCCAAAAAGTGAGAGCTGCCGTGGCCCCGTGACCTGATCGGCCACGGACGAAAACCGTTTGAGCAGGGCCCGTGCCCGGCGGGCAACGGCAAGGTGCTCATCCCGGCGCCAGGAGCCATGAGACCACCGGACTTGACACCGCTCCATCTCGGCCAACCGGGCCGCCAATTCCTCGATGGCAACCGCCACAGCCAGACGCCTGGAGGAGAACGGCTTTTGACTCATCATCGGGAGCCAGGATGGAGCGCAGGCACCCGTGTTTGGGAACCCGCACGCCATCGAGTAGGACCACCTCCACCCGTCTTTCCACTCGGCCACCAGCACGGTGCAAAAATCGCGGACCTGTTCGCCCACCATCAGGGCCACCTCGGGCTCCTCAAAAACGCCGTGTTTGTTTGGCGCGCGCATGGCCATTTACGCGGCCCTCCGCGCGTTCCGCCGGGGCACCACCACGCGGGTGCCGTTGTCCAGCTCCACCAGGGCGTTTCGGGGTCCGGGGCCGGTGGCCATGGCCAGCACCTTGCAGGGGCGGTCCTGGAGGCCGGGGGAGAGGAACGGGGTTTTGTCGGCGGCGTAGTGGAGCACGTGGCCGGGGTGGCCGGCGTGGACGATCTCCACGGCCACCTCCCGCCCGGCGGCCCGGCAGAGGGCCGCGCGGATCTCGGCGCCGAACTGGTCCATGGCCATGCGCGCGCCCAGCTCCGTGTCCGCGCCCAGCACCACCCGGCCCTCATCCTCCTGGAGCACCCGCAGAGGCCGGACGAACATCTCCCACCCGCCCCAGGGCAACCGGGCCCGCAACTCCCGCCGCGTTTTGGTCCAGATCGTGCTCATGCTGTCACCTCCGACCAAACGGACCAAGCGGCGGCCTCATCGTGGACGATCCACTGCCCAGAAGCCCCGCAATTCAGACAGCGCATTCTGTCCCCATCGCCGCCCCATCCATCGGGCAACGACTCCTCGGCAAAAATTTCGGTATTGCCGCCGCACAGATCGCATTCATCGGGATGGCTCCGCCAGACGTTAGCCATTTTCTGCCGCCCCTTTCCCGTCCGGTCGGAGACACCCACGCTCCGAATCCCAAACCTTGGGCATCGCCCCGAAAACCTTGCCGCTCAACTCATGGCGGCCCCGTTCGCCCTGCTTGAACCAGAACGGCACCCCTTTGGTGGCGCAATCCTCGGCCAGGACCTGGGCCCACGCAGGATCAAACGCCCGCTTGCCGGGACCGGTTTCCGCGCCGCAGATCACCCAGTCTATGAGGGAACTGGAGAGCATTTCCCCCTGAAAATACCCACCAAGGGGGCCGGGAACCATGTCCACCGGCCCCAGCATGGGCTCCACGGAAACCCCGCGCAGGGCGAATCCGGCGCGCAACAGCTCGGGGATCCTGGCGTCCGCCATCTCCTGATTTTCCGCCGTCACCATGCCCATGACGTTGGGCAGGGGAGCGGGAAAATTCACGTCCGCCATGTGGCGGTGGACCTGCTCCATGGACTCCACCAGCCGCTCGTGGCGTTTGGTGCACACAAAAAAGAGGTGTTGGGGTGCCATGGCCATGGACCAGAACACATGGTTGATGAACTCCTGGGGCACGTCCGGGTGGAACAGGTCGCCCATGGAATTGACGAAAATCCGCAGGGGTTTTTTCCTGTCCAGGGGCAGGCTAAACCGGTCAGGCCGGAGGGTCACCCGGAACGGCTCATCCTCCGGGTAGCCGAATTTTCCGCGCAACCGCGGATGCTCCGCCGCCCGCTTGGCGTAACAGTTCGCGCAGCCCACAGACGCCGGAGAACACCCCGTGACCGGATTCCACGCCCAGTCCCACCATTTCCCGCTCATGCCGCCGCCCCTTTCGCCAAGACGAAACGCGCCCGGGACAGGCGGATCACGCAGAGCCGGAGGTTTTCCGCCAGGGCCTCCAGGTCCGCGGCCGCCCATGCGGCGTCCCAGGCATCGGAGGCCGCGTCCATTTCCGTTTGCAGGTCCACGGGCGCGGGGAAATCCTCCCCCAACTCGACATGGACGCACGTTTTACGGATTTCCGCGTTTTTCCCCATGATCTCCTCCTCCACCCATCCGCCCACTGGCCGCCCAGACTCCCAGGCCCGCCTTGCCGGGCACACAAACCCGGGGCCCATCTCGCAGTCCGCCAGATCAAACGGCAGGTTGCAGGTGTCGCAGGGGTCGGGATGGGACAGGGTGGCCGTGGTCATGTTCACCCCCCCACCGAAAACCGGGGGTCTGTCCCCATTCCCATGGCCAAATACAGGCCCATCAGGCACTCATCCACCTGGGCGCGCCAGGAGCGGTCCAGGTCGCGGACGCCATCCGCGTGGAGGTGGTCGCCGCGCAGGAACCGGATCTCCCGGTAAACCTCCTGGTGCCGGGCAAACAGGGCGGCCATGGCCTCGGCGTCCCGGGTGAATCCGGCCACGGCCGTGTAGGCCACCGCGTCCAGGGCCGTGCGGTCCACCACCACCAGGTCGTACTGGCGCAGCGCGGCCAGCTCCCGGCTCATGTGGGTGGAAAAAATCCACCGCTGGCCCTCGGGCGTGGCCGCCTGATTGATGGGCCACGGGCACTCCTGGGCCACCTCGCACAGGATGCCCACCGATGCCCCGGGGTGCTCCATTTTCAACGCCCGCGCCCGGGCAAAAACCGCCGTGGTTTTCCCGGTCCCATGCGCGCCCGTGTAGGCGATGATCCGCGCCAGATCAGCCATTGCCGTCATTCTCCCATCCCGGCGCGCCCGCGTACTCGCGGCCGGGAAAATCCCCGGAGTCCCCCCGGGCCTGGGCGCGGACATTGCCGAACCGCACCGAGAACGATTCCTGGAGAATTTCCGTGTCGGTGAGAGGCCCACGGAGACCACAGTTGATTTCGATGGCCCGGGCTTCCCGATCCTTGGCCGGATCAACCCGCCGCGCCCCCCGCTCCATCAACCGGCACATGACCTCCGCCGCCGGGACCAACCCCGCCTCGGCCAGGATCACCCCCAGGCAGGCCAGCACCTCGGCCACCTGGGCAATGGGCAGGTTGACCACTCCGCCCTCCAGGTCGCACACATCGTGCGCCAGCTCCGCCAGATCCACCCGGCCGGCTTGGGTGCGTTTCAATTCCCGCGTGATCTCCGTCATGCCGCCACCTCCCCCGCCGGGGTTTGTCCCGCAGCCGGGGCGGGCGTAGGCCGCACGCGCCCCACGTACCGGAACACGAACCGGCCGCCGGGGCCTTTGGCCTCGGTGACCCGGTACACGTGGCCGCGGAAAGCCGGACGTTCGCCCACCGTGATCATGGGCCCGTGGGTTTTCGCGGCTTTCAGGGCCCCCTTGTGCTGGAGCACCCACTTGCCCTTCAGGACGTTGGCCAGGCGCACCTTGTACACCTGCCCCCGCGCCGCGATCCGCTCCCGATCCTGGAGCAGGCGGTCATCATCCGTGGTTGCGGTGGTAGTCGTTTTTTGCGCCTCAGCCGCAGCGGCCAGGGCGCGCATGTCGGCCAAAACATCCACCCCGGGGTTTACGTTCGCGTTCATTTCCCCTCCCTTCCCGGCCCGATAGGCCACCAGCCGTCATCCGCCCAGCATTTGAGCAGCATCCCGCCCACCACCGCGCATCCGCCGATCCCCAACAGCCCCCGGAACCAAAGGTGGGCCGTGTGATATTGCCCGAATGCGTCCAGGGCCTGGACGAAATGGGCCTCCAGGCCGGTCATATCGTGTCCTCCGGAGGACCGTTGCCGCCGCCAGCATCCCCCCTTTGGCAAAGGGGGGCCTGGGGGGATTTCTTTTTCCGCTTCGGTTTTGGGGCCGCCATGCGCTCCAACAGATCCGGGAACGCCTCCAGAGCCCGAAGCACCCGCATGGAGGCGTAAGCCCCCACCAGCACGGCGCATCCCGGGGGATCCACGTCCCACAGATCGTCCGCCGCCCGGAAAACCCGCCCGGGGATACGCTGGGCGCAGTTCCTGGAGCATCCTGCCGGGCTCCGGTGCGGGCACAGCCGGGCGTCCTGGATTTTCGCCAGATCCGCCAGCCCGATCAGGGCCGTTTTCTCCGTCTCATAGGGCATTTTTTCCCCCTTCCAAATCCAGGCCCATGGCCGCGCAGGCGCGGACGATTTCCGCCCGGGCGGTGTCCAGGGCCTGGACGGACACCCGGGCCATCCCGGTGGCGGTGTGCCGCGCGAAAAACGGGCGGCCGTCCCGGTCCGTGCACAGGTCCCGCACAGCCAGCACCGCGTCATGGGCCCGGGTGGCGTCCCCGGCGGCCAGCAAAAGCCGGGTCAGGGGATCCGCGTCACCCCGGGCGGGCACATCCGCACCCGGTCCCGGCCCCACCGGCGCTCGATGATCCGCCCCGTGGCACGCAAACGGGGCTCCCGGTACGGACCCCATGCCCGCACCTCGCCCAGCTCCACCACGGCCACCGATTGCCGCGCCTCCACCAGCCACCCCGGCCGGGGCCCCATGTTCGTGTCGAACGTCACGCATCTGCGCTCCTCCATTTGGTCCTCCGTGGTCATTCGCGGCCGGCCCGTGGCGCAACCTCCCGGGGAGCGCCACTTCCCCGGAAATTCCCGCCGATGTTCAGGCCGCAGGGTGCCAGCCATCAGACCCCATTTTCCCCTCCCCAGGGGAAACCTTGCCAGGTTGGCGCATGGCCTCGCCGGACCGGCCGCGAAATCCGTTATTCCTCGTGATCCGGGTCCGCTTCCGTGCCGTCCCGGTCCATCGACGCCGCCGCGTCACCACCCAGGGCAAACGCCACCGAATCCGGCACCCCGAATCCCGCCCACGCCCGGATCTCCGCCGCGCCGTCCAACAGCTCGGCCAGCATCCCCGGGTGCGCGTCCTCCAGGAAAAACATCGCCTCGCAGTGGAGGAACCGCGCCACGGTCCAGGGCGTGGCCATGTTGGGATAGCCCGCCAGGTGAAAGTCCGCGCGAATCCGCAGGACCTCTCCCCGGCCGTCCGCCACCCACTCCGCCCCGGGCAGGGTTTCCGCCAGGGTGCGCAACAGAGTGGTTTTGCCGTTGGCCCCGGAACCCACCAGCACCACGGTGCCGGAAAAATCCCCGCGCACCATCTTGCGCAGGTCCATGGCCTGGGCCGCGCCCAACACCTGGTCCAAAAACCGTTCCCATCCGTTTTTTTTGCTCATTGTCCGTCCTCTCCTCGGTTGGCCGTCCACTCCCGAAACCGGGCGGCCAGGGAATCCAAACCGGCGATCACCGCCGCGCCCACCAGGGCCAGCGCCGCCGCCACCGTGCAAACCTCCTCCACCCGGGCCTGGATCGGGTCCATTACGCGCCCGCCTTTCCCACCAGGGCGTGGTACAACCCGCCCAGGGCCACCATGGCATCGTGAACCTCGGCCTGGGCTTTCTCCCGCTCCTTGGCCGACAGTTTGCCGTCCGCCAGGGCATCGGCCATGGCCCCCACAGCCTCCCCGCACTCCCGGGAAACCTTGGCCACGTGCCGGAACAGGTCCGGCGTGGTGGATGTCCCGGCCGGGATGGGCAGGACCATGCAGTCGATGTCCGCGGCCAGGGCCGCCAGCACATCCCGCCCACGATACCGGCGGACGATGTGGAGGAACGCCTGGAGGGTGAGCTGGCGGGCATCGTGGGGGTTGAGGGCGTTGTACACGGTGTTCTCGGCCAGCCCCAGGTCCTGGGCCAGCTCCCGGATGCGGCCCGGGTGGTCCAAAATCAGCGCCTGGAGAGTTTCCCCGAATGTGCGTTTGCCGGTCATTTGCGAATCCCTCTCATCTGGCGCGTTTACAGCCGTTTGTCGGCCCGTTACGATGTGCCAAAATGGGTTGCCCGGTTCGCAGCGGGGAAAGGAGGAACCCCGCTACTTGACCCGTCCGGGCGGCCGGGGACCACTGCCGCCAGTGCCCGGGGCCGCGCACTTCTGCGCCCATGCTCCGGGAGGTTAAGGGGGAAAATTCAGAGTCAGGCCCCGATGATCCCCCCCTTTGTCAAAGGGGGGTTGGGGGGATTTCTTTTTTGTTCCCGACAGTTTCCGGGTGGGTCCGCTTGTCCGTGGAGAGGCAGGCGCAGCAAATGGCGCGGACGCCTTCGGCCGTCTCGAACAACTCAACACACTCGGATGATCCGCAAATTTCGCAATCCATGGATCAGTCCTCCTCTTCGGGCATCCGGTGCAGGCTCATGAACTCCAGGGAGGACCGGCCCGCTGCGAACTCCACGCGGATGGTCACGGTGACCATGCCCGGGGCCGGAGAGTCCGGGGCCCAGGTGGTGACCCGGCGGAAACCCGGAGGCAGGGTGGCGGCGCCGTAGGGCTCCACCTCCTGGGTGGTCACGGTGGGGCAGTCCCCGTCCAGGATGGCGGCCGCCTGCTCCTCCATGGCCGAACCGGCCAGGGTGGTGGCCACGGTGATGTCCCGGGAAAGGTCCCCGGTTTTCCCGATGGTCGTCACCAGCCCAGCCACACCCAACAGCCCCACCAAAAGGATGAGCATGGCGATCATGACCTCCAGGAGGGTGAACCCGGCGGGCCGGGCCACGCCTTGCATGGAGCGCGCATCCGTGGCACCCTGGACGCAACCCCCAACCAGAGAGGAACCCGCCATGACCAAACTCGAAGTGATTGCCACTATTTTGTCTGAAGCCACCGGGACCTCCTTTGAAAACGCACTGGAAACCATGGCCGCCTATCACAAATTATTCCCCGAACAGTCCAGGGACTGGGATGACACCGTTAAAAATCCGGAAGCGGATATGGCCGAACTCCGCAAAGACCTTCCCGGCATCCGTCAGTGGGCGCTTGAAGGCTTGGCCAGATTGGTCAAACCCGGGCATTGACCCAAAAAGCGGCCCAGGAAGTCCCGAACATCGTCATCAGTCATACCCGGGCCAAAGCTCTCCTTCATAAAGGCGATGAACCGCTCAGGTCTCTGTGCAGTGGCCCCATCGGGCCGGGTCTGCATTTTCTCGCTCATGCCGCCTCCTCTCCGTCATCCCGGCGGAGGCCGGGAGCCAGGTCTTTTTCCTGTTCTTGTTTCATGGCGTCCAGGCGTTCTCGGGCTTCCGGGAGGCTGGCTCCCAGGCCCATTCGATGGCAACGCGGACCTGGGAGCCGGAAGATTGGAGGACCTACGGGCAGCAGGGTTTTTGGGCTTACCCTTCCTACCCATTTTCTTTTTCGAGTGACTGGCCATATTTTTTCGTGGCCATCGAAATATCAGAACCAACAGCCTGCCAGTCCTGGGACAAGGCTACGGTGTCCGCCTCTGCGCGCGTGCGAGAGTAATTATACTCATTCAGGGACCCCGCAAAATCCAACAGCCGGGCAACCCCGCCGATGAAACTCGGTTGCGCGAACAAATAAAAACTTCCCATTGTCGCTTCCTTTCTTGACCAAATCCTTTACCAGAAAGGAACACAGGTAAAAGCCTTTGTCAAGGGCATTGGCGATTCCCATATCCCCCAAGCGCCGCAGCAGGCACGGCAGCAGGAGGCTTGGGGCACCCGCAAAACTTGGGGCACACCCCGCGGGTTGTCTCTCGGGGTCAGGGTCATTCTTTATGCGAAAAAGGAATCCCCTCAATATCGCCCCTGATTTTCAAAAGCCTGTCATACACGTCATGGATAACAGCTCCAGGCGTCATTTTGTCATAACCGCCTCGAGCAGCTTCCTTGGCCACTGCAATGGCATCAGCAAGGCTTACATCCCGAATGACCCTAATGCGATCTTCTTGGCCTGACATGGCGAATCCTTTCTGTTTTTGGTTCGGGAAGAGACTGCCACCTTTTTCACGTCTATCACATTTGAAAATCACAGACAACAGTCATTGAACGGAGGACGCCCCGGGCGGCTGATCAGGCCGGACGGGGCGTTTGGTGTTTCGGGGGCGTGTTGCGCGGGAATGGGATGGGTGCCCCATGTCGGCCCGGGGCACCGGGCCGGGGGTGAATCACGGGGCCTTGCCCCGCCGCGCCTCGGTCACGCTCCCCACCAGCCCTTTGCCTTGCCGTGCCCGTAGCCCTTCCACAGGATGACTCCCAGCACCGCCGCTCCGATCACGTATCCCATGGTGTACTCCTCTCCCGCCGGGCTCAGTCCCGGTCCTGTTTGGTCCGCCGCTCGATGGGGCGGCCCGCGTACCACCAGGTGACGCAGGTGGAGAACACGGCCAACAGGCCGTAAAACACCGTCTCGCCCATCTCCACGGCCTTGGCCTGGTTGGCCGTGAGGATCTCCGGGTGGAGATAAAAAAACCAGCACACCGCGCCGGCCATGGCCGTGAGGGCCACGAACGCATAGGCCGTGCCCAGGATGCGGACCCAGCCCCGGGCCACGTCCGTGAGGCCCAGGAGCCCGGCAACGAACCGGCCCCACTTGCCCTTGAACTCCAGGCCCAGGGAATACGTGCGGCGGTCCGTCTCGTAGGACTTGGCCAGGGCCGCGGCCCGGGCCTGTTCCTCCGCCGCGTCCGCCTTGCGGTCCTCGATGCGGACCTGCCCGGCGATGTCGAGTTTCCGCATCTCCAGATCCTGCCGGCGGAGGGCCAGCTCGTGGGCGTTGTCCTGGCGGGCCTTTTTCAAACCCAGCCACTCCTTGCCCAGGGCGCCCAAAACCCCCAGGATGGACCCGCCCCCCAGGGACGCCAGAATCTTGCCGATGATGGCTAAAATGGCCATGGTCAAAAATCCTCCTCGGAAATGGTCAGATCAAACGGCGCGAAATCCGCCGTGCGCATCAGCTCCGACAGGGCGAACCGGGAGGCGAGCACGGCCCATTGACCGGCCAGGGTGCCAGCGTCACGGCCCACCAGGACGCAACCCTCCACGTCAGAGGCAAAACCCTTGTCCACGTCCCCGGCCAGGTTGCCCGCGTGGATGAGCACGTGGGACCGGCCCGGCACGTCCCGGATCTCGTACACCCGGCCGAACCTGGGCGAGTCCCGGATCTCCACCCGGTATGTGCCCGGGGGGATGCAGGACCGGGAGGGCTTGTTCTCCCTCCACGGCAGTTCCAGGGATGGCCAGGAGCGCCCGGCCAGGGCAAAAACCCCGCGCGTTCCCATGTCCCCGCCCGCGTACCGGATGAGGGTTGCGGCCATCATGCGCGGGCCTCCAGGAACGCCACGGGGTCCGCGTGCAGAATCTCCACGTGGATGTGGGCCGGGCAGGGGTGGAGCACCCCCGCGTTTTGCGCGTAGCCGATCAGCTCGCCGGCGGCCACCATCTCCCCGGAGATCCGCCGCACGGGCTCCAGGCACCGGATCTCCACGGCCATGGTGGTGGACTCGATGACCACCGCCCCGAACGGGCCGCCGTGGAGCCGCCGGACAGAAACCACCCGGCCGGCCATGGGCGCCACCACCGCCTGGCCAGGGACCGCCGCGAAATCCGCGCCCCGGTGAAACCCCACCCCGCGCGCCGCGCGGTAATGCCCGCCGGAAACCGGACCGTTGCCCGTGGGGGAGAGGAGCATCATCCGGTGACCGCCTTTCCGCCGTTCAGGAGGAGGCGCACGGACTCGGCCAGGGCCGCCATGCTCTCCCCCTGTTTCTGGATGGCCCGGGTGTTCTCTTTCAAGCCGTCTTTCAGCTCCTGGAAATCCGCCGCGCCGTGGGCGAAATCCCGGCCGCAGGCCGCCACCTGGGCCTCGCAGTGCTGCTCGGTCTTGTCCTGGCGGCGTCCGATGTCGTACACCATGGCCCGGGTTTTCGAATGAGCCTCCAGGACCCGGGCGCACTCCGCGTTTGCCGCCGCCAGGGTTTGGGCCGCGTGGCGTTTCGCCGCCGCGCCCACCGCCGCCATTTTTTCCTGCATGTCGCGCTCCGAATCCCGGACGCACTGCCCGGCGGCGATGACCGCCGCGTCCGCCCTTGTCGTGGCGTCCCTGGCCTGGGCCCGGACCTGGGACACCACGATCAGGCACAGGGCGGCCACCAGACTGGCCAGGATGCCGATGGTGGTCGCCATGGGCCGCGCCCCTACAGGTCAAAACCCGCGTTGCGCGCGGCCGCGTCCAGGGCCCCGGCCACCACGGTGATGGCCGAAACGGTCACCGGCACCAGGGGCGTGTGTCCCGCGTACAGGGTGCCGTCATCCGCGGTCTGGGCCGTGCAGGACGCGGAGGAGCCGTCCGTCCAGTCCCCGCCCGAAACCCGGTACCCGGCCACGATGTTGCCGCCCACCTCGCCCGCCACGCAGAGCAGAAAATCCGTATCCGCCGCCACGGCCGGGAGGGTCACAGCCGCGAATTTGGCCACGTCAAACCGGGCAATGATGCTGGCATTGCCCGCGCCGTCCGACACCACGTACAGGGCGGAGTTGGGCTGGTCCTGGGTGGACACCAGGGCGTGCCACCCGGCGGGCATGTCCGCCAGGGCCACGCCAAAACGCGCCTTGACGATGAGGGTCCAGGCGTCCGCCAGGGCGGTGGACACCTCGGCCGGGGTGGTGTGGGGGTACGAGTCGATGGGCCGGGTGTCCGTGCCGCCGGAGGTGCGCACCAGGGATCCGGGCCAGGCCTGTTGCTCCGCCTGCACGCCCCAGGCGTAGCCGGTGACTGCCGCGCCGTCCCCGGAAAACGCCCCAGGCCCGCCCGGGAGGATCACGGGAATGGCCACCAGGGACCCGGCGGGCACCGTGATCTGGGCGGAATACCGGTACCAGCCGGAGGCCAGGGCCTGTTCCCCGTGGGCGTCAATGTCGTTCCCCGCCGGGTACCAGTCGCCGGAGGCCACGAACGCCCCGGCGGACCATGCCGCGTACACCGCGGAAATGGCCCCGCCTCCATCGGCAAACACAAGGGCCAGGCCCTGGACCGCCTCGGCCCCGGCCTTCATGTGCCCGGAAATCCACAGCAATTCCCCTGGGGTCACGGCAAAAGCCGCCGCGTTGGCGATGGCGTAATGCACGTTCATGTCCGCGGAGGCCACCAGCCCGTCCGCGTTCACCCCAGCCATGGGGGAGGCGGTGGCCCCGGAGGAGACCGCCACCAGGGAGAGGGTCCAGGAGGCGCCGTCCAGGAGGTCCGAGTCCTGGACCAGGTTTTCCCCGGCGGGCTCGATGAGGATGCCGGCGGGCGTGATCCGGGCCGTGTTGGCCGGGACCTCCACCACCGCGCCGGCGCCGTCCACGTAGGTGGCCGCGCCAGCGCGCACCACCGTGCCGGGCCACGCGGAGGTTCCGTCAATGGCGAGAATGACCGCCGGGGCCAGGTCCAGCACGGTCAGCGCCGCCTCGCCGGACAGGCCGCCAAACGTGGCCGTGACCGTGGCCGCGGTGTCCCCGGCCACCAGCTCCGCCGTGAGCACGCCGGCCACCACAGAGGCCGGGCCGTCCACGGACCACTCGGCCGTTGCCGTCACGTCCGCCGTGGAGGCGTCCGTGTAAACGGCCGTGGCCGTGTAGGCCCCGGTCAGGCCCTCATCCACGGTTGCCGGGCCGGAGACCGTGACCCCTGACAACACCGGGTTCTGGGCCCGGGTCAGGGCGGCCGGGGTCAGGGCCGGGGATGTCAGGGCCGGGGCGGTCAGAGTCGGGCTTGTCAGGGGCATTTCGTTCCCTCCAGGTTTCCCACCCCATGACCGCCAGCCAGACCGGCCAAAAGGCCAGCCAGCCCGCGAGCCGCAGGGCGTCCATGGGTCAGATGTTCCAGTAGGCGGCGAGCGAAAACACGGCCCGCTCCACGCTGGACCGCACAAAGTCCCCGTAAATCGTGGTCCCCTCGTTGGGCCACGGGCAGTCGATGGTGTCCGTGGTCGGGGCGGTGACCTCCGTGGCCACCAGATCGTGGGCCCCGCCCGGGATGTTTGCGGCAAAATCGGAGCTGTTCAGCGTGTCCACCAGGGACCCGGGGACCTCGCCGTCCGTGACCACGGTCCCGCCCCAGCCGCTCCATTCGATCATGCCGCCGGACGCGCCGGAACAGGACGGGGAGACCGTTCCGTCACAGTTCTGGTCCCACAGCCACCGCCAGTTCTGATCCTCCCCGGCCGCCAGCACGCCCCACCCGACACGGTAGGGCACGGAGGACCGGACCGTCAGCCGCCGGGTCATCACCGCCGCCAAATTCATGAACAGGGTGGACGCCTGGATCTCGGCGCCGGTTTTCACCCACAGCTTGTCCGTGGCCAGGGGGTTGTAATTGGCCAGGGCGTCGCACCGGATGTCCGTTTCCGCTCCCGAGTACTCGGGCACATCCTCCACCCACTCCAGGGACACGGACCAGTACGGGATGGTGTCGGACAGCACGCCCATCTCCACCAGGTCCGCCGCGTCCCACTGGTCCGCGGTCTTGTACCGGAGCGGATATTGCGTGGTCAGCCCGGCCGTGCAGGAGTACCGGACCCAGTACCGGCCCAGCTCGTAATCCGCCTGATTGTCCAGGGTCACCAGCCAGGCCCCCAGATCCGCGTCCCAGGTCTTGGTCACGTCCAGGGGGTTGGCGTCCGCGTCATAAACCTGCACGTTCACGGAGGCCATGTCCGAGTCCGCCGGCGTGCCGTCCCCCCGGGTCAGGTGGAGAACGAACCCGCACGCCCGGGGCTCCTTGCGGAACCCGATCACCCGGGGCGCGCTCCAGTCCTGGTCCACAAACTCCACCAGCACCTCATCACCCAGGGAGAAAGCGCCCGCGTTGCAACTCATGTACGAGACCGGGACCCGGAGCAGGTGGCCCGCCTGGTTGACGTCAAGGCCCTGGGCCAGGCTCTTGGACTGGGACAGGAGCAGGTCCGCCGTGTTTGCCGCGCGGTCTATGGCCAGGATGGTGGCGTGGCGATAGGTGGGGAACCACTTTTCCCAGCCGGGCAAAAGGGCCATGTGCAGCACGGCGGAGGCGGCCGACAGATTGAACGGCCGGTTGACCCGCCCATGGTCCGCCTCGGCCCAGGCCGCGCCATCCTCGTAACCGGGCCGGATCTGGACCTCGGACCGGAACCCGGGAAACTCCACCAGGGCCACCTCGCCGGACAGGTTTTCGCTTCTGTCCGCGCACCAGGCGGAGGCGGTCCGGGCCATCAAAAGGGATTGGCTGTACAGGGCCGCCCGGCTTTTCTGGAGGGTGGCCAGGGACAGGCGCATGAGGTTTTTCCGGTCGCCCTCGGGTTCCGCCGCGATCTGCGCGGACAAGTCCACAATGCGGCCGGCCATGGCGGACAGATCCGCCTCGATCCGCTCCGTGGCGTAGAGCAGGCGCACCAGATACCGGCCGCCGTCTCCGCCGGATATGATCTCGCCGCGTCCCATCAGGGCACGAACCCTTCACACCATTGCCCGCGGATGAGCTGGTACAGCTCGGCCGTGGGGCTTTTGCGCCATTCGATTTGCTGGGCCAGCACGTAATGGGTGGCCGCGCCAACCGTAAACGCCACCATGTCCCCGTAGGCGATGGCCGGGACCGGGGTCGAAAGATGCACCCAGGACTCCTGGGCCACGGCCACGATTTCCGCCGCGTAAAAATACCGGTAGTGATTGAGCCGGAAGGAGGCCGCCGAAACCGCCCGGACCGTTGGCGCGTAGGGCGCGACAAAAGACGGGCCTGGGCCCAGGGTGTACGGGGCCATGGCCGGGGGCTGCCACTGGACCGGAGGCCGGACCGGGGGCATGGCGTCCAGGCCCAGGTCCACCTCGGCCTCGGTCGGGCTGTGAGACTCCAGGCTGATGGAGTCGCCGGCGGCATCGTAATCGTCCAGGGTCAGGGACAGCACGGGGGCGCCGGAAACGGACAGCACGTGGGCCGCGCCCTGGCCGGCCGCCACGATGGCGGGCAGATAATCCGCATCCTCGCAGACCACGGTGAGGGAATCGTTGGCGTAATAGGCGGTGAATCCCGGCATTCCCGGCACCGGCATCAACTGCACCGGGCCGATGATGGCCGCGATCTCCGTCACCGGCACCACTCCGCCGGCCACCGTGTGCCCCGTGTGCTCCGTGGACGCCATGGCCGTGTCTCCCTCCTGCTCCTCGCTGATCTCCATGGACCCGGAAACCGCGCCGTTTTCGGAAATGCTCATGTTGTAGGACACCGCGCCCACGGTGATGGTGTCGCCGTCGTAGGTCACCGCGTCCCCGGGCCGGACCTCCGGGTCCAGGACCCCGCACCGGAACCGGGCGGGGGCGGAAAGCTCCCGGTAATTCACTCCGTCCGCCGCGATGTCCCACGCCTTGGGGGAAAAGGTGATGGTCTGGTGGCCGGTCAGGGAAATGCTTTGGGAGTTTGCGCCCTCGTAGGGTTTCGCCTCCTCCAGGTCCACCCACAGAATGGGGGCGTCATGGACGTGGGCCGCGTCCTGCCACCGGCGGTACACGATGAGCCGGCCGTCTATCCGCGCGGCGATGTCCGCCGCCAGGGAAAGCCCGGGGGTGACCACCTGGAGATACGAGGGGGAGCCGTTGCGGACCCGGGCCGAAAGGGACTTGATGGGGATCTCCAGATCCGGAAGGCCGGGCGCAATCAGCACGCAGACAAACCGGGTCAGGGGGTTGGCCCATCGGAACAGGTCCGGGTCATCCGCAGCCGGGGAGACCGTCAGCGCGGCCGGCAGGGCAGCCAGGTCGCCCGACAGCTCGCCGTCCGCATCCGGGGAGACCGTGACCGTGGCGGCCAGGGAGGCCAGGTCGCCCGACAGCTCGCCGTCCGCATCCGGGGAGACCGTGACCGTGGCGGCCAGGCCGGACAGGTCCTGGACCACGCCCACAACCGGCGAACCGGCCGGGGAGACCGTGACCGTGGACGGCAGGGCGGCCAGGTCGCCCGACAGCTCGCCATCCGCAGCCGGGGAGACCGTGACCGTGGCGGGCAGGCCGGACAGATCCTCCTCCACGCCGGGCGTCCAGGTCACCGCCAGCACCGCATACCCGGAGCCCGCGTTAAACGAGTAAAACTGCCTGTACCCGGAGTCGTCCGGGCCATCCATCAGCATCAGGCACACCGCGTTGCCGGAGGACCAGCCGGCGCGGTCCACAACCTCCTGGAGCACGGCGGCCAGGTTTCCGCTCGCATACGAGTTGCCCGCAGACCACCCGGTCAGGGTCCAGTCCACGGAGGCCGTGGTCAAAACCTTGGCGTCAAAGGTCGCCACATCCGTGGGCGCGGCCGCGTCGTCCTCATCGCACAGGTGGATGGTGGTGGTGAGGGTGTTCACCCCGTCCGTGCCGTAGCACTTGAGGGTGAGCACGGCGGAGGTGATGGTGGAATACCGGGGGATGGCCACATTCGGCAAACGGATGAACGCCTGGGACAGCGGGCCATACGACAGGGACGCGAACACCGCGGCGGAGTCGAATTTGGGCGTGCCGCCATCGATCCACCGGATGCCGTCGTTTTCGCCCGCTCCCGGGTTGAAATTTCCGCTCGCCATGAGGAACGCCCCCGCCTACACCACCGGAATGACGAGGTTTTGGAGGGCGAACACCAGCCCGTCCGGCGCAGTGAGGTCGCTGGGAAACTCCCAGGCGCACACCACGGTGTCGTCCCCGGTGGTGTCGTCGATGAGCACCGCCGCGGAAACCGGGCCGATGGCCCCGCCGGAGGCGGTCCAGGACACGTCATCGCAGGTCAGCACCCCCCGGTCGTTCACGTCGTCCTCGGCCCATACCGGGGTGGTGAGGGCTTTTGTCTTTTGGGTGTAGCCGAACCCCGTTCCCAACTCGGAGGCGGAGATGTCGGCGTAGGTGGCGTCCGCGTCCTTGTCGAACGTGTAGCCCGTGGCCATGAGGATCAGGATGAACGAGTCATTGGCCATGTCCACGGCCTTGGCCCCGAGCTGAAATTTGAAATGGTTGGAGACGGTGACGGTGACGGGCATTTTCGGGGCCTCCTAGGCGCTCAGTTTTTCCATGACCAGGACCGTGCACGTCAGGGTGCCGTCCTGAAAGTCATGGTCCTGGATGGTGCCGGAAAAGACGCCGGCCGGTTGGGCGAACCTCAACAGGGTGTAGGCGGAAAACAGGTGTTGCACGGTGGCAGCCTGGGCGGCGGTGGCGTTTCTGACCTCGATGTCCCAGGTGCGGTCCGCCACGGATGTGCCCAGGTGGACCATGACCGCGCCGCCGTCCAGGGTGGGGACCCGCTGGACCCGGGCGGATTCCTGGCCCAGCCGGGATTTCCGGGAGGCCAGGAGGCGGACCGCGCCGTCCGGATCGGAAACGAACGCGGAAACGGTGATGGGGATTCCCATGGTTTATCCCAATCCCAAAAATTCGAACCCGTCCGCATTGGCCCGGACCTGGAGTTTGGTGAGAATCCGCCACATGAACGCCTCGATCTCCGGCTCCATGCCGTCCGCCGAAATTTTCACCAGGGCGTCCCCGCGCCGCATGGCCTCCATTTTCGCGCGGAGCAGGGCCACCTGGGCGTCCGTCAGCTTCATCTGGTTCACGGCCAGCATCTCCTGGAGATCCATTTGCCGCTCGATGTATTCCCGCATGTTGTTGAACTGGATGGAGGACATGTCCCCCAGGCCGCCGAATATGGACTCCAGGACCCCGGACGCCTCGCCCAGGGCATCCACGTTGCCCTTCAACGCAGCCATGGCCACCTCGGCCGCGTTGGTGTCCACCGTGGCCTTGAACTCCAGGCCCTTGGCAATCACCCCGGCCGCGGCCTCGATCCGCTTCATGTCCACGTCCGCCTCGATCCGCAGGACGGACACGGAAAAATCCTTGGCCAACTTTTCTTTTTCCAGGGCCAGCTTTTCCCAGTCCAGTTCCGGCTTGATCTTGACCTTTTTGTCCCCGGTCATGGCATCCAGCGCGGCCTGGCCATCCTTGGAGAGAGATGGATTGATGACCAGTTTCGCCACAGAACCTTCCTTGGACCAGTCAATGAATCTCCGGACGTCCGGGTCTTCCTCCAGGCCGACTTGAAAGGCCAGGGAATGCCGGGTCAAGGTCTCCTGGAGCTTTTGCCGGGCAGCTTGAATGTTCGCCTCGGCCTTGGCCTCATCCACTTCCGGAACAAGGTTCAAACGGAACCCCTTGTCCAGGAACTCAATAAGCCCTTCCGCGCCGTCTTTGATAAATTGGAACTTGTTCAGGGCGGTGCCGATAACCCATCCTTCTCCGAAAACAAGGGCACCCGTGCCCAGGAACTTCAGGCTTTTGGTTACCAGGCCCGCCGAACCGTTGATGTCCGTCAGCCATGTACCCAACTTGCCAAGGTCCCGAAGACCGGCCGCCATTTGCGCCCCGGAAAAGACCAACAGGGCCGCGCCAAGCGAAGGGAGGATTTTCAGGAAGGAATCGATACTTTTGGAAAGACCGAGAATATGCCCCATCAAATCCTGGGTTTCTTTGTCCAGGCTGTTGAATTCGGATATTCCCTTTCCGATGGCCTTGAACAGGGGGTCCATGCCTTTGATGATGCCGGAAACGACATTTTGCAGGCCGGTAATGGCATCAACAATCCCCTGGATGGCATCGGCCAATCCCTTGGGGGTGGACAGGTCCAGCTTGCCAAACATGGCCTCCAGAGCGCCACGGACACTTTTTCCCAGGTTCTCCAGGGAAGACAGCAGCTTGGAGTAATCAACTTCTTTCAGGGCTTCAGGAATGTTTTTGGCAATTCGCCGCATTGCCTCGGCAATTTTTTTGCCCACGGCTTCAAGCTCGTCAAACAATGGATCAAAAGCACCATCGTTGAAGGCGACAGAAACCTGTTTGAAGACTTCGCCAATGGCTCCGGCAATGTCTTTCCATTCATCTATGATCTTGTCCCCGAACTCCACAAGGTCCGCCTGAATGTTGTTCCACAGCTTTTGATTGATGATTTTGAAATTCATGGCCATTTTTTCATAGGCCTTTTCCGTGGCCCCGGCCGCGTTCTGCATATCCTCCAAAGCTTTGGCGAACTTTCCTGACGTATCCCCGGCAAGGGCCAGAACCGAATTCAGGGCCTCCACGGGGCCAAACAACTTGCCTATGACCGAAATATTGCCGTTGGTGGCTTCCCATATGTTTTGGAGAAAACCGGCGAAACCTTGGGATTTGAGGGCCGTAACATCGAACTGAAGGCCCAGGCTTTCGGCCGTTTTGGTGGCCTCGGCAGTCGGCTTAATGATGGCCGAAAGGGCGCCCTTCATGCCGGTGATGGCCTGGGACGTAGGTTGCCCCTTGGCCGTAAGGGCGGCAAGGGCCGCGCCCACGGCCTCAATGGGAACTCCGGCATTCGCCGCCGTGGTCGTGATTTGAGAAAGGCCACCCGCCAGCTCCGGGAGCTGGACCTTGCCGTCCCGGACGATCTGGAAGAAAACATCCGAATACCGCCCGGCTTGGTCCACACCTTCCCCGTAGGCGTTCAAACTGGTGGCCAGGAGCACGGTTGCGTCCTTCAGGCCCGCCTTGCCTGCTATGGCCAGCTTCTCCGCCTGGGCCACCTGGCCCAGGGCATCCTTGTAATCCGCGCCCGTGGAAATGGCCTCATAGACCGCTGAATTGATTTCCTCGATGGCAAAACCGGAGTCTCGGGAGTAATCAAGGATCTCTTTCCGAAACCTGGCCAGGTCCTCCCCCGTGGCGTCCGTGAGGGTGGAAATTTCGTTGAAGCTGTCTCCGAACTTTCCAGACGCATGAACGGCCAGGGCCAAGCCACCCGCCGCCAGGGCAGCCAGGGCGCCTTCAGTCTTTAGGATTTTATCCGAGAAATCCGCCAGGGGCCCGGTTACGGACGAAACCCCGGCCCCGAACTTGGAAAACCGCTCCTCCGCGCCCTTGAGGACCTTGGACACCCGGTCCTCTCCAGCCAGGATCACTTTGACGGTGCGTTCCAGGTCGCCCATGGTCTATCCCTGCCCCTCAGCCGCGCGGCGGGTGTTCAGGTCCTCGAAATACAGCTCCCACAGTTGCAGCTCGTCCCAGGTGAAAAACCCCTGGGGGAAAAGGTCCGGCCTGATCTGGTACAGAAACGCCCCCTGCCGGTCGGCCATCATCATGGCCGCCCTTATTCCGGGCTGCCGCCAGAGGGCTTGGATTTTCCCGGCTCATGCCCCATGCCGGTCAGGGCCAGGGAGGCGTCCGTGATCCGGAAGAACTCCACGGGAAAATCCCGGAGCATGGCCCGGGCCATGTCGTCATCCGCCACAGGAGACATGCTGCCCAGGGTGAACACCGTCATGCGCATGGCGATGTCCCGGCCCGCGTCCTCGGCCAGCATCTCCCGGATGGCGGTGGCCTCCGCGCCCGTGGCCGCCGTGGCCAGGCCCTCCAGGAGGTTGACCCGGCGGCCGTATTCATCCGCCGCAAACCGGGCCCGGGAAAACTCCTGGCCCGTGAGGCCGCGAACCCGCCAGGCGGCCGGTTCCCCCGCCTGAAAATATTCCTTCAGGTGGGAAACCGGCACGTCCTGGGTCCGGGGCTGCCGCTGTTCGTTGCAGAATTTCCCGGCGTCAAAGGGCATGGTTTACGTCCTCACGTCCTGGGCCGCTTCCATGGCCGACACGGTGATGGCCGCCTTGACGGACCCGCCGGCGGGCCAGGAGCGGGCCTTGGCCAGAAAGCCGTTGCACCGGACATGGGGCGTCTTGGCGATGTTCTGGAAAAACTTCACCCACCGGCGGTCACCGCAGGCCCGGATCAGGGGGTCCGTGATGCCGTCGTTGCACAGGGCCGTGAACCCGCCCTGGCCCAGGGAGGTGGACACGCTGTTTTCCACGCCCCCGTAAAACTGCTCGGAGGACACGGACCGGCTCTCTTCGGGCACGGTCATGTCCATGGCCTTGGGCGCCCGGGCAAAGTCCCCGGTTCCCACCGCGTAATACTGGGCATACACGGCCTTGGCCGTGGGGCCCACGTGGGACAGGGGGAGGGCCGCCTGGAATGTCACGCCCGCCAACTGGGGCACGCCGTTCTCCACCGGGCCGATGTTCTCCACCCAGGTGGGGTACTCGCTCATCTCGCAGTGCTGGCCCTCCACCGCGAAAATCTCATCCGCCGTGACCGGAGCGGCCACGTTGGAGGTCATGCGCACCTGGGCAATCTCGATGTCACCCACCGGGATGAGGGGCGGCCCGCCGGCGGCCGCGCGTGTTTCGGAAAACGCCACGCCGTCCGTCCCCGCCAGGATGGCCACGGCCCCGGCGGAGGTGATGGTCACGGAGTTGATGATGTGCGTGTCCGCCGCCACGGCCCGGGTCACGGTTTCATCCGCAGCCGCCACCACCGTGGTGAGCACGCCGGCCAGGTAGGCGGTGAGCCCGGCCACGTCAATTTTGTTGTTGGTGCCGGACACCCCGGGGGTGACCGCGCCGCCGGTCATGAGCCCGTCCGGATGGACCGCGGGCTCCTTGCCGGACGCCATGGACCAGAGATAGGCCGCGCTCTCGAACGTCTGGTGTCCGCCGTCATCGGTCAGGGCCACCATGGGGACCAGGGCCTGCCCGGCCTCGTAATACACCGCGCCATTTTCGGAATTGCTCATTTGCCTTTGCCTCCTACTCGTTGTTGAAGGGATTGCCGCGGGCCGTGCGGTAAATCACCGTGAACACCGCCGCCACACTGGTTAGGGTCTCGCCCGCATCCGGGTAGGATGTCGGGCCGCCGGACGTGTAGGTGATGCCATCAGCCAGGGAATCGCACACGCGCTCATCCGCCGTCTGGCCCGTGGGCCCGGCAGCCGTCACCGCAGCCGCAGGGGCCCCGGACAAGCGCAGGACCTCGGAGGGGAAAAACGGTTCCGCCAGCCGCCGGACGGTGAGGGTCCCGGCGGCGTCTCCGCCCGCCCATGACCCGGCGGCCAGGTTCACCCCGGCCACGTAGCCGGACAGGCCGGACGTGGCCCCGGTCACCGTGTCCCCCACGGAGATCTCCACGGACCCGGACGCAAACGGCACGGTCCACACCGTGGCAGTGAACGCCTCGATGAAGTCCCCCAGCATCCGCTCAGCCACCACGGAGGGGTTTTCCTCCCCATGCTCCATGACGCCCTGGACCGTGATGGACCACGCAAACTCCCCGCCGGAATAATCCGCGCCCTGTTCCTCGGTATCCGGCCAGATCCCCACAAACCGCTGGGGCTCGGCCGGTGGGATGAACACCATGGCCTGGGCCCGGTACACGGCAGGGACCGTGCCCGGGAGCCCCAGGTCCGTGGCGTAACCGTTCGCGGTCCGGATCTCTCCGGCCGTGGTCACAAACCCCTGGATGATCCGCTCCCGGATGGTGTCCATCATTTCGCCCCAATCTTGGACATCTCAAAATCCAGTTCGCGCATGAAATTTTTGTGGAACAATTCCAGGGCGTCGATCTGGATAGGCTTGATCACCGGCTCATCCCCCAACACGTCCGCCACAGAGGAGGAGAACACCTCATGGATGGGGAGCCGGTGAACGCGCGCCTTGGAAAACCCGCCTTTTTTCGCCCGGTCGAACACGCCCAGGGAGCTCCGCTGCATGGAGATCCCGCCGCCTTTGACGCGGACCGGCATATCGGCAAAAAAGGCGTGGGGGATGAATTTCCACCCCTCGGCCTTTTTCACGCAGACCCGGATCCCCGCGTTGGTGGGCCGGGCTCCGAACAGGACAATGGGCGTGGGCGCGTGCCAACAGGTTACAGATGCCGCCGGGTTCTTGAAGTTGGCCCGGCGGATGGTCATGGTGCCCTTGATGGCGGACACCTTCAGGTTCAAAATTTTCGCCACAGCCCTGGACGCCTGGGCCCGGACCGTCACCACCGTGCGGTTGGCCGCCCGGCGGCCGACATTGGCCACCCCGTTCCGCACACCCACCAAAGCCGCCACAGCCGCCGCGCGGTCCTGGGGGTCCACGTCCAGGCTGGTCACGTTTACGGATCTCATTTCACCACCGCCCGGAAAATTCTGCCGTCGTTCTCCAGAACCCGGGGCGTGAGGGTCACGGTCTCGGTGCCCACCACGAAAACATCCCCGGCCTGGGGCGCCCTGGACAGGTCCGGGATCACCACCTCCAGGGTCCGTTCCAGCTGGGAAACGGAGGAGGGGTAACCCTGGGGCGCGTCAATTGCCTGGGTGTCCAGGTCCACATTGCAGGCCTCGGGCGTGCCGGAAAGGCCGCCCGGGTAAAACAGGGCGGATTCCCCGGCCTTGGCCTTGATGGACCTCTCGGCCCGCAGCATGTCGGCCGCAAAGGTCACAGCGCTACGCCTCCCCGGAGCAGATGAAGGCGGACCAGGTGGTGCCCGCCGGGTTGATCAGGGCCGGGGTGAATTGCCACTCCGCCACCAGGCCCGTGAACTGTTGCAGATAGGCCGTCGGGTCCGTCAGATCCACGGTGCCGATGGTGGCGAACTCGGAGGCCCCGGGCGTCCGGATGGCAATGGCCAAGGTTCCGGCGGTTGGCAGGCCGGAAAGCTCCAGATGCACCTGGTGGAGGGTGAACCGGTCCGCGACCTCGCTCTCCACGGTCTCGATGCCATCCGCCAGGGTCTTGCCCTCGATTTTCAGTTCCGCGATTTCCGGCATGATGCCCTCCAGATTTAGGTCCCCGGGCGGAGGAACCCCCCGCCCGGGGAAACCCGTTTAGGCCGTGTAGCCCTCCACCAGGACAGCCGGGCGGCAGCACATGGGCAGCAAATGGCTTTGGCCCTGGAGTTTCCAGCCGCGGCCGGAACCGGGCTCAACCTCCCACTGCTTGGCGTAGTAGAGCTGGCCGGGGGTGTTCACGGTCTCCTCATAGTCGGCCGGGCCCTGAACCAGCTTGAAGGTGTCCGTGGTTCCCACCGGGTAAAACCGGGCCTTTTTCGCCCCCACGAAACGGACGGTGGAGCCGGCCGCGTTGGTGGCCTTGGCCGAATATTCCCGGAAGGTGATCCCGCCAAAGGGGAAGCTTTTCCGGGGGTCCCCGCGCAGCTCGGCGGACGCCGACCAGTTCAGGAACTTTTCCTTGACCAGGGGGTGGCTGATGAGGGCGTCAAAAAACTCCGGGGAGCACTTGCAGTCCACGCCCGTCATGCGCTCGCCCTTGAGGTTTTCCTCGATGTGCCGGATGACGTAACGGCACTTGGCGGACACGTCCGTGGTGGTGGTGCCCAGAATGAAATCCACGGATTCCTCGGAGATCCCAAACTTGGTGAACAGGTTCACCAGGACGGTGGAGTCCGCGTCCAGGATCTGGCCCTTGATGGCTCCGGCCAGGAGGTGTTCGTGGGTGATGTCGAACTTCTTTTTCATGGCCGCCAGGCGCTTGGTCATCTCGGCCGCGTAGGTGTTCAGCTCCGCGGAGTTGAAGGCCCGGACGCCCTGGATGGCCGCCGGCAGGATGGTGTCGTTGTGGATCAGGTGGATGAGCTGGAACGCGATGGCGTCCCGCTTGGCGTGCTTGGCCTCGGAGCCCGGAGCGCCGTAGGGCGCGGACGGGATCAGGTTCAGGACGCCGTTTTCCTGCTCCACCCAAAAGTCCTGGGTGGCGATGGGCTCGGGCATAAAAATGCCTTCGTCCATCAGATCGGAATAGAGGTTGGGCAGGGACTGGATGCCCTGGGTGAGGCTGTACAGATTGAAAGCGTCAGCCGCGAAGGGGTTCAGGGTCACAGGCATGGTGGCCTCCTTGTTCACCTTGGAGCGGACCTCCCAGCCCGCGCCAAGGTGAAAAAAATGGGTTTAGAGCTGGATGCGGTTCGTCATGCCCACGGCGGCGAGCTCGGCCAGGGCCTGGGTTTTCTGATCAACGGTGATGCCGGCGGGCCAGGTCAGGGCATCGGACACGATGACCGCGTTCCGGACCACCGCCACCCCGGCCACGTCCGCCAGGCTGGCGTCATAGGCCGCGATGGTGATGCCGTAGGCCACCTGGGACCCGTCCACGGCCGCGGGGTCCAGCTCCACGCACTTCCCGGAGCCGGCGGCCACGGTGATGGTGAACGTGTCGCCCGCGATGAAATCGGCCGCGCCATCGGTGAGGGTGAAATTGATCTGGGCGTTGGTGTAGGCCACCCCAACCGTGGCGGCAGGGAGCGCCTGGCCGTTGGGGGCCAGGACGTTGAACGTGCCCGCGTCATGATCCGCTTCGGCCACCACCACCGTGAACGTGTCGCCCGCGATGAAATCGGCC
>Ga0180732_1000567_pt1 | contig 29851 bp, 23 predicted proteins | sample KR11_01MetaG_FD_148674 | JGI IMG/M metagenome (GOLD analysis project Ga0180732, IMG submission 148674) | Groundwater microbial communities from the Olkiluoto Island deep subsurface site, Finland - KR11_0.1 MetaG | ecosystem: Environmental > Aquatic > Deep subsurface > Groundwater | place... | reverse complement strand
TTGAACTCCGGGAGTATTATGAACCTTATAAATAATCTCCATACCTGTGCCACCGCGATATTTTCCGGCACCTGCAGAATTCATGGCCTGACGTTTTGTAAGATAAATAAAGGGCATGATTGATTCATACATCTCAACATCACCGGCTATAACTTCAGGCGTTACGGGAAAGCAACCCGAATCAACACCATCAAAACCGGAACCGGCGCCCTGACCGCCGCTTAATATATCAAAGAAAACAGTTCCCATAACAAGGCCATACTGGTTAGGACCACCCCAGGCTATAACTGCAGAATTGGGAGGTGAACAGGCATTCTGATCACCATAATATTCAGGGACTCCTACCATCATTTTTGAAACCAGAGTATTTAAAATAGCACAAAGCTGTAAAACATGGAAAGCCGACATGCTGACAGGTGCAGGCCATCTTGCATTTTCTATACTGCCTTCAGGCGCTATTATATCAACAACGTCCAAAACTCCTCTGTTCCACTGCTCTACATAAAACAACCGGGTACATAAAATTGTGTAAACAACACCTCTTACTGATTCGTAAATCATATTTGTGGGGCCGGGTCTCTGGGGATCCGAACCGGTAAAATCAATAGTAAGCCTGTCTCCCTTTTTGGTCATAGTCGTGACGATTTTAGCCAGATTGTAGTTTTTGCCGTCATGATCTATATAAGATACATCACGCCAGACACCATCGGGAAGTTCTTTCAGTTTAGCCTTGGCATACGCTCTTGTATCATCGATCATCTGCACAAATATGGACTGCATGTCTTCTTCGCCATATTTTTTAAATAATTTCAACACCCTTTCTTTGCCAACGTTTAATCCTGCAACACGGGCACGGCAGTCAAGTGTTATTCCTCCCGGATCACGGACGGCTCTTTGAAGAAGCATATATGTGTCTTTGCGCTCAACGCCTTTGTCCATGAGTTTCAAACCCGGAATTCTGATTCCTTCGTGAAATATTTCCAAGGCGCTCGGGCACATCCCTCCGGGCTCTATAGCTCCTACTTCACCTGTATGAAACAGGGCGGAAAGCCAGGCAATCATCCTGCCTTCATAATATACAGGGCATAAACAGGACTGATCCGGAGCATGCATTCCACCTATGTACGGGTCGTTAAACATGAAAATATCGCCATCGTTTATACCGGGATTTTCGGTATACCACTCTATAACTTTTCCAATTTGTTTTTCAACACCGCTTATGTGCAGCAACAAACCGGCTGAACTTACTATCGTCTCACCGTTGGGCTGATGCAGACTGAAAAGAACCTCTTTTGCCTCTGTTACCACCACCGAGCCTGAAACCTTCTCCATAGTGGAACGTCCCTCCCACAAGGTCTGCCATATACTGTGCTTAATAACCTCATAGGTGATGGGATCTATTTTGAAATCACAACTATCTGTACTCATATATATTCCTCCTCTACGGTCAAAAATTAAAGTTTTACGATAACCACGTTCATATATTCATCGACCTCCGCCTTTTGATCGGGGAGGATAACCATCGTGGTGCTTGGTGTTTCGATAATGGCCGGGCCTTCTATCTTGTTGCCGTATTTCAGCTTCCTGGAATCGTAGATATTGGTTTCTACATAGTCATTGTATTTTCTGAAAAAGGCGGGCCTTGTCCCTTTAACAGCCAGTGAAGAATCGGCTACAGGCTCATAGGAAGCCTTTTCAAGGGAAGGTTTAAGAAGTTTACTTACAGCATTTAACCTGAAAGTTACAACCTGCATTCCCGCTTCACGGAATCCGGAACCCTTGCCGTAGATTTGCTCGTATCTGGCTTCCCAATCGTTCATAATCTGCCGGACATCCTCGGCATTAAGCTTTTTGGTCGGAGCCGGAATATTAACTTCATGAACCTGCCTGTTATACCTAAGATCCAGCTCCCGGTGAAGCTCAACATCCGCTGCTGCTATGCCTTCAAGAGCCATATCTTGTATCGCGTGCTTTTCCATGGCTTCAAAAACCGCATTCAGGTGTACCGGATCAGCAGGCATGATATTAACATCGGTCTGGGTGTAAACATGAATTACATCCGAACAGGCAATGCCGAATGCGGAAAACACCGAAGACTGAGGAGGAATTATAACCTTTTTAGCCCCGAGATCCTTGGCAAAAGATGCACAGTGCATGGGCCCGTTGCCGCCGTAAGAAAGAAGGACGAAATCCCTCGGATCATGGCCTTTGTCAATGACCGATTGCCTTAAGTTATCTGCCATGAAAGAATTGATAATATCATATATACCGGCTGCTGCCTGAACCACATCCATGCAAAGCGGATCGGCTATTTTTTCTTTGATAGCCTTGTAGGCTTTATCTTTATTTATGGTAAGCTTGCCGCCGAAAAAATAACCCGGATTCAGATAGCCAAGTACAACATCAACATCGGTCACTGTGGGTTCTGTGCCCCCCCGCTCATAACAAACCGGACCAGGGGTGGAACCCGCGGAGTCAGGACCTACTTTTAAGCCGCCTGTAACAGGATCGATTCTTGAGATTGTTCCGCCTGCCGCTCCGATACATGTGATGTTGATAATCGGGATAGTTACACGAAAGCGCATCATGATGGGCTCTTTCTTGAAAGACCATTCCCCGTCGGCCAGAACGCTTACGTCAAAGCTGGTACCACCGACATCTGTTGTGATTATGTTTTTCTCCCCAAGGACGTTACCTAAGAATTTGCTTCCAACAACACCACCTACAGGACCGGATTCAATGGTGGAAACAGGTCTTGCAGTCTCCCAGCTTGTTACACCGCCGTAGGCATGCATAATGGAAATATCCTGCTTCAACCCGGAATTCTTCAGCTCTTTGTTTAAAGAATCAATATATTCACGCGTCAGCTTTCCTATACAGGCATCGATAATTACAGTCATCGTTCGGGCATATTCTCTGAGTTTCGGAGAGATCTCATGAGACACAGCTAAATATATATCCGGGTAATTCTCTTCTACCAGCTTTTTTAACGCAATTTCATGTTCCGCATTTGTAAAAGACCATAACAGACATATGGCTATAGCCTCACATCCCTCTGCCGCCAGCTCGTCTATTGCCTGTTTTGCCTGCTTCAGGTCCAAGGGAATTACTGCTTTGCCGAAGCAGTCTATACGCTCAACTATGCCTTTAATCAATGGACGCGGCACAAGCGGCTCAGGTTTGCGGCAGACAGCCTGATGCTTTACTTCATCCTCACTCAAACCGTCTGTTTTAGCTCCGGCTCTCATTATGATGGAAATATCCTCATGCCCGGCAGTAGTTAAAAGGCCAACCTTGCCAAATGTACGGTTGATAACCGCATTGGTTCCAAGAGTCGTGCCGTGTCCCACATAAACCGTATTAGGCAAAATATCTTCAAGTTTTTTCCCCATCTCGGATGCTCCATCCCGCAGGGAACTGATAACTCCAGCCTTAAGATCCCCATAATTCGTGAGAGCTTTGCCGATAGTAATTTTACCGTTTTTATCTATGATTACCGTATCAGTAAAGGTTCCCCCAGTATCTATGCCTATTATGTACTTCTCCTTATTTTCTGCCATATCATTCTCCCCTTTTAATTTGATCTTCGTGCTTTACGTTCCGATAATATCTCAATAAAGTCCTTTAATCTTAATTGCATTTCTTCTACCGTAACAAAAGTTGGGTCCATTATATCGCAATCCACCACCAAAGTCGGAATACCTGCTTGTTCGCTTAAGGCATCCTTTAAAGATCTTATAATTCCAGCCTGACGGCAGGCATTCTGAGCCCAGAACACTGCACCGTCAACCTTATACTCTTTAACCGCTTTGATGGAATCATTTATAAAGTCTTTGGATGAACCCATTATACATCTGGTCATCGGCGCCATGAAATATCTCATTGCCAATGCTTCCAATGGGTTTGAAGGATCAATTTCCTCTTCTCCCCAATGAAAAACAATGCTTTCACTGACAAAAAGCGCTCCATAATCTTTTGCCATCCAATCCTGAAGCCTGAATGAAAACTGCGGAGGCATAAAAAGATCAAGCAGCCTTAGCTTTTCATTGGGTATCGCACCGATTCCCTTTTCAACCCTGGCCTTCACCTCATCTCTAACAATAGTAAACCATCTCACACCTTCAGGAGTCCCTGCATTAATCCAGTACATCCAGTAAGACTGCCAGGCTCTTCGACTCTCCATTGGTGATGGAACCGCTTTTCTAAGCTCGGCAATTTCGCGGTAAAGACGCGTCATTTCAGCTGTTCTGGCCATATTTTCTTTTAGGCGATCCCAGTCCATCTTCCGACCGGTTTCTTTTTCAACAAATTCAATAAGCCGACCGAATTCTTCCGCTAAGTATTTAACCCCTCTCTTCGAATACTCCCAGGGAACATCAAGGTAAAAATCCGGACAATCATACATATCCGCCGAAACCCCGCCGCTTGATGAAAAAGCATCGCATCCGGCTCCCATATGAACAATCAGTTTGGGTTTTGGAAACCAGTCTTTAACAAAATGTCCCAACTGTATTCTGTGGGCGGAACAGGTTTCAAGAGGCACGCCATATCCACGACTTGTGTCCATCGCATCTTTATAATTACGCGTACATACCGTCATGGCACCACTTGAGGAAACTATAAGCACGGGAACCATATCCATGGCGTGAAATATTTCAGGAGGTACAAAAGTGCTGTGGGCGGCTATTTCTTTGCCTTCCACCATAGCCTGCGTAACTTTTTGAAAATAGGAAGTATAAAGCTCATAATAAGCTTTCTCCCCGCTCGATTTGACTTTGGGCAACACATGATTAGTCAAACCTTCTAAATTTTTAACCGCCTCCAACCACAAAGAATGATCCATAGCTTTAACCCTTTCTTTTTCTTTCTTCAATCATCTCAATAAAAGCCTGCACCCGGGTCTTGATCTGGCCGGTGGCGGCCATACCATATTCCAGATCCAATCTCAGTGAAGGAATTCCTCGGGCTTCAAATCTTTTACTGAGACGAATCTCATCATAAATATGCGGGGCGCAATAACGTACTACTCCGGTGATCATTCCATCGATACGAAAATCCTCAGCCATTTGCAGTATTTTATCAAACCGGATCTCGGACGGAACCATACGCGGAGCAGGAAATTTATTTAAGTAATGACGGGTAATGGCTAATAAGGGATCGGTATTCTCATCTTCACTTATAAGATCTGAAAAACCCATAGCTCCGTTAAGAAGAGAATCCGCCACAACTATACTACCAAGATCCTCAATACCTTTCACATATTCCGGATTATGCAAAGCTGTTCCATTGATCATCAAACGGTGGCCGCTATCTAGCTTACGATCAGCCGTTTTTGCCTCATCAATAACTTTTTCCAATAAAATATTGAAATCTTTTCTGGGCATCATGGCCGATGCATCATAAATCTCCATAACCTCCGCTCCGGAAATAGGAGGATTATCCTTTTTTCTTAGATCATATAATTGAATAAAAAGCTTTCTGGTCTGGTTATAGGTTTTTATCGCATCCCACAAAGCCTCTTTTGTTACCTTTTTCTGAAAAGTACTCTCAAGGGATGTAACAAATTCTTTCATATTTTCATAATAGTACGCTTCAGCCTCAGGAGTGTTCTTGTGAGGGGTATGCAAAAAAAACAACGCCGGAATCGGTATATACCTATCCCAGACATCAAACATCCGTCTTGATCCATCACAATATGGAGTAGACATCACTCCATCCAGATAATTGTAATCACCCTTAAGAGCTATCTCTAAGATACTTCTCATGTGAGAACAGGTATAAATATGAAGGTATGAATTTGCATCATCGAGTGGGATTTCGCTGCAATGGCCTCTTAACCAAACCGGCAACGCTCCTGCAGCAGACAATATCTCTTCAGGAATATCACCTCCGAAAAAGCCGATTACTTTACCCCCGCTTTGCTTCCACTCCTTAATCGGTGAAGCAAAAGGAAATTCCTTGTTGATCTCCATAAAAGGAGTCAGGGTTTTTAAGATTTGAGACATAAACAGTTCCTTTCTCTGAGACTTACTGATACTTTGGGGAAAAACAGAGCTAAATATTAATCATTACCCCCAATATGTGTCAAGATAAACGATTTTATATCATCAATAATGAGCATCACTTGCCGGCTTTTATTACACCCTCTTTATACCGCCCGGCAATAAATCAGGCGGTCCGCCTCCGCTTAGCCCTGTCAAGGGCAAAAAGAGCCGCCCCGACAGCTCCGATCAATTGCGGGTCAGGGGCAATCATGGGTTCAAGCCCTATTTTTTCCTTAATCTTGGCAACCACACCGGAATTTTTTGCCACTCCCCCGGTAAGGCTGAAATCTTTCTCTACAGTTAACTGAACCAGCAAGCTGGCTGCTACTTTGGCAATCGAATCATGCAGACCGGCAATTATATCACTTTTGGGCACTCCCTCTCGAAGCATGTTTATGGCCTCGGTCTTGGCAAATATAACACAAACGGTACTGAATGAAATATTCTGCCTGGAAGACAGCGCCAGCTCTCCTAACTTTTCTATAGGAACCTCTAAAATGTCGGCAATCACCTCAAGGAACCGCCCTGTTCCACCGGCACACTTGCTGTTTAATACAAAGTTGGTCAAACGCCCGTTGCTGTCGCATTTAATGGCCTTTGAATCCTGCCCTCCAATATCTAAAATTGTTCTTACCGTAGGGAAGTACCAGTGTACCCCCCGAGCATGGCATGATATCTCGGATACATGTTTCTCGCCTCCGGTAAATTGGAACCGGCCATAACCGGTCGGCATAATGCTTTCCAGATCTGATAATTTCAACCCGGCCAATTTCAGAGATTCGTTTAATACAGCTATTCCCACATCAGGCCCTTTTAAAATGGTTTCGCCTATGTGAGAGGAAATAATTTTATCTCCTTCCATAATGACGGCTTTTGCAGTCCTTGAACCTATATCAATTCCCGCTACCGGCATGAGGGCTTTCCTTGCTGTTAAGGATGTAGTTTCTTCCTATTACGGCAGCACCCAGTGCAACAACAAACTGTGGTGCTTCCGTAAGATAAACCTCTGCGTTAATAAGTTTTTTAAAACTTCTTACAAAAGCCGGATTCAAAGATACTCCGCCACACAAAAGAACAGGGGGAATTACCCCGACTTTACCTGTTAATCCGACAACACGGGAAGCAAGTGATTCATGCAATCCGGCCAGAATCTCAGATCTGGGAGGCGGTGGATCTTCAAAAGCATAAGAAAGAATTTCCTGTTCGGCAAAAATTGTACAGGTGCTGGCAATATCTATTGTTTTTTCCGTTTTCATGGCTTCAGCCGCCATTTCATCCAAAGATAAACCCATAGCTTTAGCTATCGCCTCTAAAAACACTCCCCCGCCTGCAGCACATTTGTCATTAACAGTGAAATCCTTTATCTGGCTCTCCTTATCCAGAGTAACAATCGTTGTATTTTCAGCCCCGACATCAATAATTGTTTTTACATCCGGGAAAAGCTCAAGCGCGCCCTTAAACAGACACATATACAAGCCTTTTTTCATATCGGCAAATGGCGCATCTCCACCGCTCCGGCTTGTGCCGACAATAAGATCAATAGAATCTCTTGACAATGAATTAGCCTGCAGAGCTTTTTCTATAATTTTTGCTGCAACCGTTTCTGATCTTTCAGAGATACTAAGCGATTCACGATATACTACCCCAGTATCGTTCAGAAGAACCAGTTTTGTAGCAATACTTCCTATATCAATCCCTATAATTTTCAATGTATCCGGTTTACGCCGGGCCTCCCTGAGGAGGTCCCATAATTAGTGTTTGTCTGCTCGCACAAAGTCCTACATGTCTTTTGATATCATCAATTTCACTGCTGTATAAATCGTACGCAGACACTTTTCCCTTAATAGCTCTTGCAATAGCACTACCAGCCCTGTATCCTGAGTCAATGGCAACACTGATGCCTTCACCATTGAGATAGAAAAGGCCCGCAGCTTCTCCGGCAAGTAAAACTCTGCCTCCTCCGAAACAAAAATCGCCTCTTAAGAACATATCGTTCATGGCTGTGCCTTCACTTCTAACTTTATCGGAAAGCTTCATTTTGAATCTATCGGATAGTAAATCTTCAAAATCCTTCATCAGCCCTTTAAGACCGCCCTTCATTCTAAATGCTCCAACAACAAGAGTAAGAAGATCGTCTTTCTTGTGTATGCTCGCCAAACAATCACCGATAACACCAAGAAAAATATTCCAGGAGCCTTCTTTAAATTCGCCGGAATCTAAACATTTGTAATATACCTGATATACGACAAGATCATTTAATCTTTCTTTAAAAGATGGATCGAAAGCATTGCGAACCAGAGAATCTCCTCCGTCAGCACCGACAAGATAGGAACATTCTAACTGAGTCTTTGTGCCGCCCTGCTTCACATCTATTTTAAGCTTATCATCATCAATGGAAAAACCAGCGAAGCTGCTTCTTTCTTTTACAATCGCCCCGGATTGTGTAAGAAGCCAATGATCAAACTTGTTGCGCCATATATTTAAGAAATCAGAACTAAATGCTTTGCCGTCCTTGGGTATTTCCCATTCATAAACAAAATATCCGTCTTTTTCAGTCCAGCCTATAATGTTTTTGCTATTTATAATTTTTGGTTTGCAATAAACACTTTCCGGGGGAAGACCACCAAAATATTTTTTCAGCAGTTCCTGAGTCTGCCCCATGAGAACACCGGAACAGCATTTATGTCTGGGAAGCGGTTGTCTTTCCAAAACCAGAGCATTTATCCCCTGATCGGATAAAGCTTTTGCACAAGCAGAACCCGCAGGGCCGCCGCCGGCAATTACTACCGGATAATATTTTTCCATAGCATATAACTCCTAAACAGGCACATCCGGCTCAATTACTATCCTGTCTACATGGTTCTTTGCCAGTATATCTTCAGAGGGAATGTTTTCATTTTTAAAAAACATAGTATTTCCCCTGCTTATCAGTGGGACAGGCATTATTGAATGAACATGCTGGAATGTATATTTCTGGCACTCTTCTTTACAGGGGAAAATGCCGATCTCATCTTCTTTCCCGCTGACATCACAGGAAATTGCAAGACAAAGACGGGTTGTAGTAATAAAAGCATACGGAACATATAATGATGTATTAATAGCACTATCGCCAAGGTCTAAATCTATTCCCTGCAACAGATTATCCAGCTCTACTCTTTTTATACCATTATCAGCCAGAAACTTGCGGTAAAGTGGGCTGTCAAGAGAACATGTGCGAAAATAATCGGCGGTGCTTTGTGGCATTATGCCCATAAGATCCTTCAGCCTGGGGCCTCTTTTCATTTTGTTTAACAGCCTGCCCATTACCGGCTCAAGATTTTTATACTTTTCACCAAGTAGGTTGAATACGCCCCAGTCATTAAAAACAACCTCACTACCCGGATTATTGTTCTCTATTATTTGCAGAAGGGCGTCCAGTTTTTTCAGCCCATCATTTGTCACGTAAGGAGTAATAAAAGTAAAATCGAGATTTTTTTCAGAAACAAACTCAAGAACCTGTTGTAGATTTTTAACTGATGGCAAGAGACGCTGACAAAACTCACAACCGAAATAAATCCTCGAAAAGTTTTCGTCATAGCATTCCAGGTTTTTTACTTTTGTTACGTATAATGCCCGTTTAATCGCCTTGCCTTCATCCACTGTACAAAATCCTTTTATATAGATCTGACTTCAGGGTAGTAACACATGGCAGTCCTGCAGGGAAGTCTATATACATATTTATAAAACGCCTGAGTCTGTTTTATGTAATCATTCCTTGAAATAGTTTTATCTTGTAAAAGAGTAAGCAACATTCTTATAAACTTTACATCATTGATCTTACGTTTTATCTCGTTACCCCGCCCCACTATCTTGACACAATCAATACCCATTTCCTCAAAATCATAAAGGGCGCATGCTCCGCACGGAACGTCATCCATATGAAGTCTGGTCCATAATTTCTGCCTCTTCAAGGCAACAAGAGCTTTATCATCTGCTATTACTTCTGATTTTGAATCTTTTTGAGCTGATGTTTCCGAATATAAACTGACGGTATATGGCAGCATGCAGGCATTTTTGAATGAAGTTTCCGCTGTTTGAATATGATCAAAGGTACAAAGACCATCCACATTGGGGCAACGGGAATTAAATATGAAAACACATTTTTCTATATCAGTTACATTTTGGCATATTTCCCTTACTTCGCCAATTGTCAGATGTCTGTCAAAAATTACTTTTTGCACCCCTAATTTTTGTAAGAATTTAACTGTCTCGGAGTTAAATACGGAAATTCCGGTACTCACATTAATCGAGGTCTCTATATTAGCATCTTTTAAAGCAAAGATAAGATTCAGGTCTGCTATGATAAAAGAATCGACACCCGAATCAATGGCCTTTTTTATATATTCCAAAAGCAGGGGATATTGATCCTGAGTATAATAATGTTCATTTAATGTAAGACTGACCAAGGCGTTATATGAGTGAGCGATATTGGCAACTTCTTTTAAAGCAATGAAGGATTTAAGATTACAGATGTTTGCAGGCCGCCTGTTAATTGCGGCAATAGTATATCTGTCTAACCACTCATCCGATACAACACCGCAGTAGAGTTCATTCGCTCCGGCTTTTATAACATCTTCTACATCATCTATCTTATCTATCGGCGCAAGAATATTCATCTAACCTTGCCCCCCCTGCTTCAGATAAGACAAAAATGACTCCAATAACACCTCTGACTGCTGGCAGGGATTCTTATTCTCTATCGAAATTTCCTTTATCCCCTGCTCAAAAACGGGTGATTCGCCGGTAAACTTATTAAGGTAACGCAATATTTTATCTTTCATAAGCTTACAGATCTCAATCCGTATTCTTTTTTCCCTTCTAATCCTGAGCTGACCGCTGTTTACCAAATGATCTTTATGAAGCTCTATTTTTTCCCAAAGTTCTTCTATACCTTCTTCTTTGAGGGCTATGGTCTTTACCAGGGTTGGTGTCCATGTGTCATGTTTTACCGCCCAATGCAAAGCAGTTTGAAGAGAAGAAGCTATAGCATCAGCCCCATTCTGATCAGCTTTATTAAGTACTACAATATCCCCGATTTCCATAGTTCCGGCCTTTAATGTCTGGATTTCATCTCCCATCCCCGGACTTAGAACCACTACCACAGAATCAGCCAGTTTTGTTACCTCTACTTCAGCCTGCCCGGTTCCTACAGTCTCTACAAATATATACTCTTTCCCAAAGGCATCAAGGACATTGGCCACCCGATAGGTGGCCTCCGAAAGTCCTCCCATCTCGCCTCTGGAACCAAGGCTTCGTATAAAGACATTCTTTTTCACGCCAACATCTTCCATCATCCTTATACGATCACCGAGAAGCGCTCCCCCTGTAAATGGGGAAGAGGGGTCAACAGCAATAATGGCTACTTTTTTCCCTTTTTGATCTAATAACTTTGCCAGCTTTCCCACCAAAGTACTTTTCCCTGCTCCGGGCGCTCCTGTAAAACCTATAACATAGGCATTACCACTATGAGGATAAATCTGCCTCATGATTTCCGGAACTTTGGAATCGTTTTGTTCAACCAAGGTAATGAGTCTTGCAGCAGCTCTTACAGACCCCCCCAGCAACTCTTTTACCAAATCGGCGCTACTTTTTTGCTCGGACTTCAACAATAAATCTCCTCAAAAAATCAACCGTTGGAAAAAGAAGGTTAACAGTTGACACATTCTACTACATCAAGCAATGTTCCCATACCGGGCATGAAAACATCATCCACTCCCATTTGAAGAAGCTCTTTCTTCTCCTGATCGCTGATGGTGCCTCCGATAATTACCTTTATATCATCCTTCAATCCCTGCTCTTTAAGCAGTTCCATCAAACGGGTGGTATCATACATAAGGCCTGAACTGTAAAAACTCATGGCTATCACATCCACATCTTCTTCCATAGCTGTTTTTACTACTTCATCTATTATGGCATATCGGGTAAAGATAACTTCCATGCCCTTATCCCTCAATAACTGGGTCAGATATCTTACACTCACCTCGTGGGCATCCTGATCGCTCTTGGTTACAAGAACCCTCTTTTTTGTTTTAGTTTCCATGACTACCCCTTTTCATCCTGAGAAATAACCATATCCCAAATTTTCCTGCATTACCTTGGACATCTCCCCGGCTGTAGCCCCAGCTCTTGCAGCCTCTACCAGGGCCGGCATAAGCACTCCGCCGGAACTTGGCCATTCTTTATCAACTTTAATCGCCGCTAATTTCACATTTTCCAGAGCAGCTTTTACTTTTTCATGATCTCGGTTTTCTTTATATTTTTTAACCCGTTCTATGGCTTTCTGCTCGATTTCGATGGGGCGTCTGTAAATCTCTGCCGGCGGAGCAATTTCTTCCACACGGTATTTGTTTACACCAACCTTAACCGACTCTCCTGTCTGAATTTTAGTGAAGCGCTTGGCAGCCTCTGCCTCTATCTGCCCTCTAATCCAGCCTGATTCCCAGCATTTGAGATATCCGCCCAGCTCATCCATCTGGTTCATGATTTTAACGATTTCCTGCTCCATTTGATTGGTCAGCCATTCAACATAATATGAGCCCCCCAAAGGATCTGTAACATGAGGAAGATCGGTCTCTTCCTGTAGAATTTGATATGTCCGGACACAAACTTTTACGGCTTCTTCTGTTGGAATACTTATGGCTTCATCATAGGAAACTACCCACATTCCTTCCAAATCTGCCATCATACCTGCCATAGCCATTATTGTAGTACGAATAATGTTATTATGTATTTCCTGGGCTGTAAGCTCCGTTCCGGCAGTCTGGGCTATAACTATTTTGTGCCTGAGTGCATCCGGGCTGGTACAACCGAATCTTTGAGCAAATGTCTTGGCCCACAATCTTCTGGTAGCCCTCAATTTTGCTACTTCTTCGAAAAAGTTTTGGGTAACATGCGGATGTCCTAAATATTTAGCAACCACTATATTCGGGTCAAGGCCGACTTTTTGACACTCTTCTACAGCAGCAATAGTGTGAGCCAGCGCAAACGCAACTTCCATTGCAGGCGGTGCTCCTGACTCCCCTAAATTATAGCCATCAAAGGCTCCGGGACAAGCAAGGGGCATATTATCTATGTGCCACTTGATCAGCTCTGTAGACATCTTTAAGGCTGTCTTTGGTGGGTATCCGGCTGCATCCCAGAACTGCTGATGATGAAACAGATTGCAGGGCAGATTCCACATATCAGCAAGGTTTTCTTTCCGCCGGTCAAGGATATATGCTGCAAATAAAGCGTTTATCGGAAGAGCGTTATCAATAGCAAGTAACGCTGTAAAAAGTTTTGTAATATCCAGACCATCAAAATATTCGGAAAAGTCATCAAGTGTGCTGAAAGAACATCCGCATTCTCCTACCTTGCCCGCTGCCGCCGGATGGTCGGGATCCAGCCCTCTTTGGGTAGGAAGATCGAGAGTCATTACTGCTGTGACAAGACCACCCTGGGAACGGCTTCCAAGATCCTGCAGAAACTGTCGGCGCTGCCTGGTTTCCTCAGTAGTAGCAAACCCGTAGCCCTGATTCATAAGCATAGGTTCTACCTGATAATGAAAGGGATAATTACCGCGAGTGAAAGGATAATTTCCCGGAATACCTATATCCTGAAAGTCCATGTCCTTTATATCGTCCGGACCATAGGAATGCTTCAAGCTTATACCTGACCAGTTTGTAGCGGGAGGCGGCGGGGGAGGAACTGCTTCGGCAGGCATTGCAGCCATTGCAGCCATCAATTGTTCATCCAAAAGTTGCTTTTTTTTCAACGTATCGTCATTAAACATATATTAACCTCTCTTTTCACAAGGCTTAAAAACATGGACTAATTCATTTAAAAAAGAATTATCTCACGAGTATTTCCGTAACCAACTAAAATAATTTGGTGCTCGAAACCGTTTCCATGCAGAGCAGGAAGAACATACCTGTGCCGTTCCTCCTTACATAACATATACAAGAAAGGAATAAGGGTTCCTGTGAAACAATTAAATCAGCTTCTTTTCACAGGAACCCCTTTCTCATACAGCAACAAAACTTTATTAAGAACTCACGGATTTAACAGCATATATATTAAATTCTATCTATGCATAATCCTCAAGTTCAGATTATTACTCCGGCTCGCAGTATCCCATAGGATCTGATGCGGTATTCGGGTCAAAAACTCTCTTTATCTTCTTCATGTACTTATGGAAATCATGAGCATGCGGGCTTGTCATCGTATGCGCCATTTCACCTGCATTTTCAAAGAAACCCAGCCCGACTCCTTCTGTAATAGCTGCGCCAACACTATCAAAACCGAGTTTAATAGCGGCTTTTGTTGACTCAAGATCAAAAGGATCATACTGATAAAGCGGCTCGTGATGTGATCCGATAGTAGCCTGTTCATAAAGGTTAGATCCCCAAACATTGTGTACTTCTTGAAGGAACAGACCCTTGTCTATATAAGGCTTCATCAGTGTATCACCAAGGTAGCTTCCGAAACAGGCGTTGTCGATTGTATCATCACCTGTTGCTGCACAGAAGAACGAACCTGTTCCGCGGAAAATACCTTTGATAATTTCTCCGCCCCACAGATGCCACCAGTAATTGGAACCAACGGCATGAGGAACTTTTTCAAGTTCTTCATCTATCCAGCCGCCTGTTTTCTCCAGAATAGCTTTCAAGCATTTTTCCTGGTATTCTATTTCTCCATCACTGTGCCCGCCAAGTATTATACCAAAAGCAAAGGCGTTTTTCTGTAAAATACCTTTCTGCCACAGTTCATAGAATTCCTGATTTGATTCGGTCATCATAGCGCCGTGCCATGCAGCAACGGCTCTGTCGCCCGAATATGTCATTTCAGCTTCGGTAATCATATACTGGGCTTCATGCATATCATCCCATGACTTCCATGAGCAAATATATGAACTCATTCTCTCGGGAATGATAGGATCATAACATGGAGATCTTCCGGTACTCTCGTGTTTTGTAGGACCGGGCCAGGGATAAAGTTTAATTGCAATCCTGGTAAATGTTCCAAGAGCACCGAAGGAACCCATATAGCCTCTCATTATGCCTCTGAGGCTGGGCCCGGGGCCATCCGCGCTGAACCATTCGCCACTCTGCCCCAATGATCCCATCTTTAACAATTCACCGGTAGACAATACCCATTCCACTCCCAGAATGTTACGTGAGCTGTGGCTTGTATTTATCGAACTTGGCCCCATACCGCAGCATGCGGCATGGCTTGCAAGACTTGATGTTGTAGGTCCAGGCCCTATTACATGGGGGCGAAGTCCCTTTTTAATACACTCAACATGAAGCTGCCCGACTGCGACGTAAGGCTCAATAACTGCAATCATGTTCTTTTCATCGATCTCTACGATACGGTTCATTCTTCTCATATCAAGAGTTATTGTGTTGGGGCTTCCTGCCAAAGATCCGGGGAACCAGCCGGTACCAAAAGCGTGAGATTTTATCCCATACTTGTTGCATACTCTCTGTATAGCCTGAACCTCTTCTGTACATCCGGGAAGCAACGCCGCTTCCGGCCAGGCGGGCATAAAGTATTCTTCAGCCGGAGACTGCATATATGGCTGTACCATAAACACATATGCATACCCAGCCATATTAGCCGGCTCTTCTGATATGTTTTCGGGGCCTACGATATCTTCGAGTGCCCTGTAAGCTTCTCTTGTTAAAGCCATCTCAAACCTCCTTATTATTAAATTGCCTGCTCCACAAGCTCTATAATATCATATATCTTGAGTGCATCACCCGTTTCGTTGACAGCGTCTGAGAAATTACGTTCGCACCAGCCACATGCGGTAACCATTGCTTCTGCACCTGTTGTTTTTGCCTCGGTAATTCTCTCTTTGGCAACCCAGAGTGAATAGTCAGGGTCAGAATCAATACATCCTCCGCCGGCGCCGCAGCAGAAACTGTATTCCTCAATTCTTTTCATCTCAGTAAGTTTTACGCCCGGAATGCTTCTTAGAATTTCTCTGGGTGCATCGTAAATACCATATTTCCCTCTGCGGAACACTTTCGGGGGATCATGTAAAACAAGCTGGCCCATTACCTTCTTTTCAACACCATTCCAGGGTATCCAATCTTCACCCAATCTGCCAAGGTGACATGGATCATGGTAGGTAACTCTCAAAGGAACACTCTTGGAGAATTTGAGCTTGCCTTCTTTAATAAGCTGTGCAATATATTCAGTAATATGCAGAACTTCTATATCAAGCTTTCTTCCTATCTTGTGATAGAGCACTTTAAAAGAATGGTAACAATCGGAACAGGAGACTACTATTTTCTTGATTCCTGCCGCCTTGAACATAGCCGCATTATTTTCGGAGAAACTCTCTATCTCGCCCTGATATCCCATTTCATAGGAACGGCCTCCGCAGCAAGCCTCTTCCTTACCAAAGATGCCTACATCAACACCGGCTTTTTTCAGTACGGAAATAGCGGTTCTTGCAACCTTTTGCAGTTCCTTATCAAACGAAATCCTGCAACCGGCAAAGTAAAGAACCTCTCCTTTTTCCTTGGTAAGATCTTTTACCTTAAGGCCTTTAGCCCAATTGCCTCTGTCAGCCTTCTTGGACTGCATCATGTTGTCTTCGGCTTTTAAACCTTCCATCACGTCCATGAGCGCCGGAACGAGCTGGCCGTCTTCAACACATTGAGCCCTTAAGGCAAGCAACATTTCCTGAGGCTCCATATCACGGTTGGTTTTGCATGTTATATCACAGGCGCCGCACATCTGGCAGTGATAAATAATATCCAACCATCCTTCTGTATATCCAATTTTATCAGTTACATATGCAAGCGAACTATGATACCTTCCGGCACCGGAATAAGCATGAAAGTTATGTTTTGAAATTGAGGGGCATACCTGAGCAAACTCAAGACCTGGACCTTTCTGCCAGGGAACCCACTTACAATTGGAACACCTTTCACACCGAACCATATCAGCTTTCCAATCTATTAATGCCATTTTTAACACCTCCTTAAAAGCCTTCTAGAAACACAGTTTACCAGGGTTCATGATTTTATTGGGGTCAAATATTGTTTTTACTTTTTTCAGGAAAGTGGCAGTTTCACCATCTCTTCTGTAAACCATGTCTGACCAGGAACCATATGGTCTGGAAAAGAATGCTCCCATATTCGCAAAAACTAAACTATCATTAACAAGCCCCTTAACCTTAGCCATCTCCGCCTTATTATTGCTATCACAATTCAGGTTGAATTCAACATGACAGCTGGTGCCATTAACGGTCGGTTGTAAATAAACACCAATATCATTCGGAGAAAAGCCCTTGCTTTCAGCCTGGTCGAACATTGCTTTTACAAACTTAGGAGTGCGATCTATAGTAGTCAGGAAGAATATATCACGACAAGCTCCTTTGGCTTTATTTTTCCAATAAGGCTCATCAGAAGGTTTAGCCAATGCGGCAGCAACATCATCGGCCGACAAGCCGCAGGGAAGCGCTTCCAATGGAATAAGACCATTTGCCTGTGCGGCAATTTTAATATCATTTACCTGATAGGCCACTTTATCCTCAGGCGATACTCCCCGGCCCTCTGCACTTATAAAAAGAACGTAGGGCGGTAAAGCATCTTTTAGTGTTGCCACTTCGCTGCTGTCTTTAGCCATTATACAAGCAAGATTATGGCTGTTTAAAATAAGACAATCATCGCCAAGAAGCACCTTCTGCATTTTCTGAACAAGCCCCAAAAGATCTTCTACTTTCTTGGCCGGAACAAGAAATGATTTCTTAAGCTCAGGTTTTACTCTGCATTTTACGGATAACCAGGTTACAATACCCATTGTGCCCTGTGAGCCCTGAACTACTCTCTGAAAGTCTGTCTGAGCAGGACCCATAGGTCTGATCTGGGCTCTCTTGTTTTCCCACTGTTGAGCCAAAGTACCTGGTCCTGCAGCAGAACCTGTCATAAACAGGTGGCCGTCACCGAAAATAACTTCCATGCAGAGCAGCGGATCTTGCGGATCCCAGTGATGTCTCGGCATTGTAATTGGTTCTCTTTCAAGATAACTGCCGACAACAGATTTCGTGCTGCGGGGAACAAGCGGCATATGAGCAGCCAATCCCTCTTTATCCAGCGCAGCAATAAATTCACCGAAAGTTACGCCGGGTTCAATCATTGCAACACGATTTCTTCTGTCAACTCTTATGATCTTATTCATCTTGCTAAGATCTACAACAACGGCACCACCTGTAGCGGGAATTGTGTCACCCCGATAGTGAGGTGCGCCGGAACTCACCGGAACAAGCGGTGTACCTGTTTCATTAGCCCACTTAATCAATGCCTGCACCTCAGTATTCTTAGTGGGTTTAACCACGCAAGAAGGCCGTACTGGGATAACAAAACTCTCATCCCTGGAATAAGCGTCCAGGGTTTTCTGATCATCTAAAACATTCTTTTTACCAATGATCTTTGTTAATTCATCTTTTTGAGCCATAACTCATCTCCTCTTTAATTAATAATGACTTTCAAACAATTACCAACTTAAAGAACTAAAACCTCTCACCCCCCTTTTAAAATTGAAGCTAAATTTTTACCTTTTTCTTCGGGAGAATCGCCTTCAATAAATTGACAATCCCTTCCCATATCCGGTGGTGGCATGAGAGCCGACATATCTATTTGTACCAATTTGTCCGAATCAACTCCGATATCCTCAGCACTCCATACATCTATGGGCTGTTTGTATGCCTGAATTTTCCGTTTTGCAATAGGATATCTCAACTCGCCCACTTCACTGCTCACCGTTAATAAAGCCGGCAAGTTTGACTTAACTAATTCGTAGGCTCCGGGAAGTATCTTTTCTGCAACCACCTTTCCATCTTCAATCTTTACACTGCGAACCAAATTGACAGTAGGTATTCCCAATATTTCTCCCAGTATCAGGCCGGTTTGCCCTAAATCCCAATCGCCTGCCTGCCTGCCGGTTAAAATAAGATCATATTCGCCCATTTTTTCAAGCGCCTTCGAAAGAACATAAGCGATGGAACTACTATCAAGGCTTTTAAACTGGGGGCTATCCACAACTACCAGGTTATCGGCGCCAACCGCCAAAGACCTTCTTAACACCGCTTGTGAAATCTTTGACCCAACGCTTATAACAACAACTTCAGCTCCGTTTTCATCTTTAATACGAAGTGCCGCTTCCAACGCGTTTTCATCATACGGATTTATTACCGGTGCTACACCTTTAGTACTAATCTCTTTCGTATCAGAATTTACTTGTACCGCTGTGTATGGAGCTTCGGGATCCGGAACCTGTTTTGCACAAACTATTATTTTCATGACAATTCCCTCCACTTCTTATTAAATGCGGGAATAATCTCTTTGTAATCCCCAACAATTCCATAGTTAGCTATATTGAATATACTTGCCTTCTTATCCTTATTTATTGCTACAATTTTCTTGGATCTCATCATCCCGACCAAATGCTGTGTTGCTCCTGAAATTCCAATCGCTACATATAAATCAGGAGAGACTTTTTCTCCGGTTAATCCGACCTGTCGGCTTGAAGGTAACCATCCAAGATCCACTGCCGGTCTGCTGCCTCCTATTTCAACTACGCTTCCTGAGGATTTTCTCATCAGTTCAGCCATTTCTTCGAGTTCCTTAAAGCCTTCAGAACCGCCTATTCCACGACCGCCGGATATTATTATTTCTGCTTTATCCAAAGAAACAGCATCTTCCTGAACTATTTTTAAAGATTCAATCTTGACAGCAGATGCATCCATATCCGGAGCTACATTAATAATCTCGCTCTTATTTGAAACTTTTTCGGCAGGAGCCATAATCTTTTTTCTTACTGTGGCAAAATGCGGTTCTTCTTTATATTTGAAGATTGCAACTGCATTTCCGCCATATACCGGTTTTGTGCAAAGCAGGAGATTCTCGGCCTTATCAGCTTCCAAATCGGTACAGTCTGTAGTAAGTCTGGTTTTTAACCTGAAAGCCAGTCTCGGAGCAACTTCCATACCTATATTTGTATGGCTCATAAGCAAAACCTTGGGATTTACCTGTGCACATAATTTTTCCAAAGCTCCGACCCACAAGTCGGCCATAAATTTTTCCACCAAAGGACTTTCTATTTTATAGACCTTATTTGCCCCATATGAGGCGGCTTCATCAGCTATCCCGGAAATATTATTTCCAATAATTACTAATGATAGCTCAGCACCCAAATCGTCAGCGATTTTCTTTCCAGCTCTCATTAATTCAAGCGTGGAAGAGCTGATGCCATCTCCTTCTGTTTCTCCGCATATTAATACCGGACGGTTTGACATAAATACAGACCTCCTTTTTTCCCTCAACCGGTTTTATCCGACAACAAGGGGACGTTATCAAAAAAATATGTTTGTTTCACCAAACATATCCGACAAAGTTATTTCAGCCGACACATCCATTGTTATCATATTCAATTATTAATTAATGGAGTAAGCTATAAAAACTAATTAGCATACCGGCTTTGTGATCAAACTTCATATTAACTGAAAACAAACGAAATTATAATGCCGGTTGTTGATACTATACTCGATACTATATGTATCCAACTAGTCAATAATTTAACCCCTTTTATATCAGGTCAAGTTGGATATTTTTCAAAGACCTCAGGTAATCAGCCTTAATTACGATATTTAAAGAATCCAAATATAAGAACCATATTATAACCATAAGCAATATGCTCAAATCATGCCAACATTTCAATACTAATGATATCAACATGATAAATATATTTATATCTGAAAACATCCATAAAAAAGCACTTTTTTACGATATATCAGAAATAGTTGTCTAGCATATGGTATAATATGCTAAATATCATAAATATGCCTGATCGACTATTAGTCACAGTGAACAGAAACAACAGCAGGAGATTTGGAAAATGTAATCAGAAGGTTTATGAAAAGATCAAATAAATCGATAACACCTTTCAATATTAACGTCAAATGCTTTTAAATAAAATCAGCGGGGCCACTTTCAAAACGTTTCAGTTTGGTCAAGCTCAAGGCGGGTGAAAATTTTAACCGCAGGAATACATGGAGTATTTCGAGGATTAAAATTTTCACCCAACGCAGAGATCGGCCAAAATGGGACGTTTTGAAACTGGCTCAGCGGTTTTGATTTTATGCGTGAAAAGCAGCCTTACGCCATAAGCTACGTTATATATCTATCTAAATATATAACGTATATTTAGATAACACCCATTATTATATTTATGCTCCGGCATTTGCTGATGCGCAAAAGCCATTAGCCGTGAATCACTGTAATATTTGTTCTTTGCTTGACACTCAATATTTATTTGCTATATTTGCGCAACTGAAGAAAGCATTCATTTGAAATATTATTTATAAAACCATGATATAATAGTATTATTACGATTTTAAAAACTGAAGCAGGTGCAGGAAATATATAAGAGACAGAAAAATTATGCCCTATAAAAATTTAAGACAATTTATTGAAAAGCTGGAAGCTTCGGGTGAGTTGCACAGAATAAAGGCTGAGGTAGACCCTGTTCTGGAAATTACTGAAATTACCGACCGGATTTCAAAATCAAACGGCCCGGCGCTTCTATTTGAAAAAGTCAAGGGTTTCTCATATCCTCTGATTATAAACGCATTCGGCAGTTACAATCGCATGCAGCTTGCTCTTTCCTGTAATTCATTCGATGAAATAGCCGCCCGTCTTGAATCCAGCATCAAGATGCGCCCCCCAGAAGGGTTGATGGGTAAAATTAAAATGCTTTTTACCTTAAAAGAAATGGCGGGCCTCATCCCAAAAAAGGTAAAGAAAGCTGCATGCCAGGAAAAGGTTTTTACCAACGGCCCGCTTCTGGATATTCTTCCGATAATTCAATGCTGGCCGTATGATGGCGGTCCTTTTATAACACTTCCAATCGTAATAACCAAAGACCCCGAAACCGGGATTCAAAATGCAGGCATGTATCGCATGCAGAAATACGACAACAGTTCTACAGGAATGCACTGGCAATACAATAAAGACGGGACACGTCATTTCGATAAATACAAAAACCTTAACCGGCGTATGGATGTAGCGGTAGCGCTTGGCGGAGCTCCTTCGGTTACATATGCAGCTACGGCACCTCTTCCGCCCGATATTGATGAGCTTGTTTTTGCCGGTTTTCTGGATTCAAAGCCGATTGAAATTGTAAAAGCAAAAACAGTGGATCTTTATGTTCCCGCTGAATCTGATTTTGTAATAGAAGGTTATGTTGATCCGGATGAAGAACGCATTGAAGGCCCATTTGGAGATCATACAGGGTTTTACTCTGCGGCTGATATTTATCCCGTATTTCATGTAACAGCAGTAACATCCAGAAATGACGCAATATACCCGGCAACTATCGTAGGAAAACCTCCGATGGAAGACTGCTTCATGGCAAAAGCAACCGAAAGGATTTTTCTTACACTGCTTAAATTTGTATTTCCTGAAATTGTTGATATGGAGCTTCCGCTTGAAGGTGTGTTTCATAACTGCGCTCTTGTTTCAATTGACAAGAAATATCCGGGGCAGGCAAAAAAAATAATAAGCGCGCTCTGGGGCATAGGACAGATGTCTTCTACAAAATTCATAGCGGTTTTCGATAAAGATATTAACTTGCAGGATTCAAGCACTGTTGTATGGAAGTTGTTAAACAATGTTGACCCAAAAAGAGATCTGGTCTTTTCGGAAGGCCCTCTTGACGCTCTCGACCATTCGGCCCCGTTTGCCAATTTCGGCGGGAAAATGGGCATTGACGCCACAAGGAAAACCCGTGAAGAGGGTATGGGAAGAGATTGGCCTGATGAAATAGTAATGTCTGAAGAAGTAAAAGAAAAAGTTACAAAACGCTGGAAAGAATATGGGTTTTAAAAAGTTCTCGAACCTTATAATGATAGAGCAAACTCTTTTCGCGCTTCCTTTTGCTTACATAGGCATTCTCTTTGCCGATAGCCCAAAAAACAAAAGTATTTCGATATGGATATTTGCTACTATTGCTTTGATTTCCGCAAGAACAGCAGGAATGTCATTTAACAGGGTTATAGATGCAAACATAGATGCAAAAAACCCGCGGACAAAAGACCGTACCATACCAAAAGGAGAGGCTACAAAAACCGAAGTATGGCTTATCGGAATACTATCTTCTCTTGTGCTGATTTTATCATCTTATCTTTTAAACTCTCTTTGCTTTTACCTTTCTTTTGCAGCAGTTTTTCTTTTATTCACATATTCATATTTTAAGCGGTTTTCATCATCATCACATTTTTATCTTGGACTTGTAGAAGCCGCCGCCCCGATAGGAGGCTATCTTGCCGTAACCGGAAAATTTTCCCTTGTTCCTTTTATTCTTGGAAGTGCAATTCTTTTGTGGATTGCAGGGCTTGATATAGTATATGCTCTTTTGGACAAGGATTTTGACAGAAAAGAAAATCTTCATTCCCTGCCCTCTTCATATGGGGAGAATAAAGCTCTCAAAATATCAACAGTCTGTTACATCTTATCTATTGGTTCAATGATTGCCGCAGGATTGATTACGGGAAAAAGCATACCATACTGGATAGCAATTGCTTGTATAACTTTTGTGTTTACCTATCAGCAGATAATCGCAAGAAGCAAGGATTTGGAACCGGCTTTGAATAAATTCTTTAAAATCAACATGTACGTATCCCCATTTCTTTTAATCGGCACTTTCATTGATGTTATTTTTTAAAACGACGAATAAATATCGAATGACGAACAGCATAAATAATTTTTCAATACTCGTTATTTGCCATTCGTTATTCGTTTTATAAGGATTTGTTTATGAAGCTTTTAAATCTTCCTGATTCGGTCAATAATAAGAAGCTTAAAACTATAGCCGGTAAGGTGTTTGAGGGGATACCGGTTTCAAAAGCAGACGCAAAGTATATGCTTTCCACAAATGATATTCTTGATCTTGGCATAATCAGCAATTTTTTACGAACAAAGCTTCACGGCGATAAAGCATATTATGGCGTTAATATGAATCTCAATTTTACAAATATATGTGAACTTCGCTGTCCTCTTTGCGCATTTTCAAGGGATGAAAAAGACAGTGACGCCTATCTTCTTTCTCTTGATGAAATCGAAAAAAGGGTTAGTAAAGCTGTATCAGCAGGCATTGATGAAGTTCATATAGTAGGTGGTTTAAATCCCGAACTTAAGATTGATTATTTTGAACAGATGATAAGAAGAATTAAAAAAATTAAACCGGATATTTTTGTTGTTGCTTTTACTGCCGTTGAAATAGATTATTTTGCAAAAATCAACAAAATTTCCGTAAGCACAATTTTTAAAAAGCTTATTGATGCCGGTTTAGGAGCAATGCCGGGCGGAGGCGCAGAAATATTTTCACCTCATGTACGAGATATAATAGCTCCGAAAAAAATCTCAGGAACAAGATGGCTTCAGATTATGAAAACAGCTCACGAGCTGGGTCTTAAAACCAATGCCACCATGTTGTATAACCATAAAGAGGAAGTAAAAGATATTGTTGATCATCTTGCAAGAATAAGAAAGCTTCAGGATGAAACTTCAGGTTTTAAAACATTCGTTCCCCTTTTGTTTCATGAAAATAACACAAAAATAAGTGCTAAACGAAAAACTTCAACAGGATATGACGACATCAGGATTTATGCAACCAGCCGGATATTTCTGCACAACATAATGCATTTAAAGGCTCTCTGGATGTATGTTGGCGATAAAATGGCCCAGGTGCTGCTAAGATTTGGTGTTGATGACTTTGCCGCCACCTATTATGATGAAAAAGTTGTTCATGCCGCAGGAGCAAAAACACCCGCTTACGGATCGGAGCCGTTTTTAAAGCGTCTTATTGAAAACGCCGGCCTCACTCCTGTTCGCACTACCGCAAATTACTGGACAGAGTAAATCCGGAGATGACCTTGATGAAAATAGGCTATATTGACTATTTAAACTGCTATCCTTTTTACTACCATATGTTTGAAAAAAACCCTTTAAAAGATATCAGCATTATTTCAGGTCTTCCTTCCGAGCTTAACAAAATGATGAAAGACAAAAAGCTCGACTTAAGCCCCATATCTTCAGCAACTTATCCAGATATACAAGATGATGTTTTTCTTTTGCCACAATTTTGCTTAAGTTCTGTAGGCTATGTGGGGTCGGTAATCCTATACAGCAAGTGCGAAATTGATCAATTAAACGCAAAAAAAATCGGACTTTCAAATGCTTCCCATACTTCACGTGTGCTTCTGAAAATTCTTTTGAAAAAATTTTATAATATCGAACCGGTTTATATTTCAACAGGGCCGCGCCCGGATTTAAATGACTATGATGCAGTCCTTCGCATCGGAAATGATGCAATGACTGAAAATATAGAAGCAGCGAAATTTAAATTTGACCTTGGAGAAGTTTGGCTTAAAAAGACCGGCTATCCTGTAGTATTTGCAGTATTTGCAGTTAGAAAAAATGTGGTAAAAGAAAATATTAATCAATTCAATTCCGTGATAAATTCATACAAATCATCTATCCGGTGTCTTTTGGAAGAAAAAGAAGTGGTTATTAAGAAAGCCAGGCAGAAATACCCGGATATATCATATGACATAGACAGCTATTATAAGACATTACAATTTGAGTTTAATGATAATCTGAAAAATGCTTTATTATATTACTTCAAAACTGCAAATGAACTATGTTTGCTAGAAAAAGTTGAGTCTTTGAATTTTGCAACGGACTCTTGACATTAATAAACAAATTGTTTATGCTCCATTATGATTCAAACTTTTGCTTCGTCCAAAACGGAACGCTTTTTTGTTACCGGAAAATCACGCCACTTGCTGCAGGATATATTGAAACGTGCAGCAATGCGCCTGATACAGTTGGATGGGGCCACATGCCTCGAAGACTTGCGGTTCCCTCCATCTAACAGACTTGAATCTCTGGTTCATGATCGTGCCGGTCAATGGAGTATTCGCATTAATGACCAATGGCGCATCTGCTTCCGATTTAAAAATGGAGATGTTTATGACGTTGAAATCGTCGATTATCACTAAAGGAGAAATTATCATGGTTAAGAATGGTTTACCTGCAATTCATCCAGGAGAATTCCTGGTTGAAATTATAGGAGAGTTAGGAATATCGCAAGCCGAGTTTGCGCGCGCCATCGGGGTATCACCCATGCGAATTTCACATGTTATTAAGGGCGACCGACCGGTGACAGCGGAGCTGGCTCTATTGATCGGACGTGCGTTCAACCAGTCACCTCAATACTGGCTCAATCTTCAGACGTCTTACGATCTAAAAATTGCTGAGACCGTCATCGGAAATCGCCTCAATAGCGTACATTCATTCGCACATGTTTAATCGTCACTAAGGCATACTTTCAAAAGTTCGAAGCTCCCCGCTGCAAGCAAGGAGAAATCATCGATCGTAAGGTTGATGATCAATTTTAGATTCGCTCGTTAGCCCAACCACAACAATCTGAAATAATATTTGATATTTCGATTCAAGACACGGTATGTTTTAGTATAAGCAATCCAAGAGAAATATCTATTAAGAATTATTAAAAATGAATTTGACCATCTAAGAAACTCCCTCTCAACATGAAAAATATCTATCTAATTAATTTTACTTATAATATTTACTGTAGCATAGATTCCCCCTTAGAAAAGGGGGACCAAGGGGGGTTTTAAAATAACTTTTATATAACCTGAAATTGAAAGTTATAGACGAATAATCTTAGCGGTCGCTATTTAAAAAAATCTATTGATCAAATTAAGATAAACTGTTATTAAACTTTTCGTTTTATTGTTCATTGTGCAAATTGAGTTGTTTTGTAGTTTCCTGGAATAAATAATCCGATTTCTTATTTTGTTTTACTTTTTCTAAAGGATTTAATATGACCGGATATACTAAAGCCCCAATCTTCAGACAATTGAAGTACGGGGCTTTTGTTTTTTAAATAACATGAATTTTAAAAATTGGGATGGGAACATGTTGCCAAATTAGCACATACAGTTTAAGGAACAAAAGATACGCTATATCGAAAATCGGGAGGCCATTTGGTTTTTTAGTTTTGCAGGTACCAGTAATAATAAAAATGCTCTTAACTTTTTAACTTCGACTTTTTAATTTCAGATGTTTTAGTCGATAATATAGTAAGTTGCTGAAGCAAGTTTAAAAGCAAGGGGGTGTCCCCAAAGCTCCCACCAAAGTTCCCCGATGCTTAATGTTGATATCAACCTGCATTTATCTTATATAAGAATCTGAATGTTTTATATGAGCTATCCAATTGTTAAAATAATCTTTAGATAGTTCCTTCGATGAACTTATTATTAGGTTTTCGGCATTCTTTTGTTCTGCAGCTTTGGTGAAGTTGAATGATCCGGTAATTACTTTTGACATGTCAATAATCATGATTTTGTTGGGCTATGGCGTGCTTGCTGTCGATATATGTGGGAATACCGGCATTATAAAGAAAAGTGGCAGAAGTATATTTCCCTTTACGTTGACTTTTATCAAGAATTACCCGAACATTTACACCGCGCTTATGGGCATCTACAAGAGATTTTGCAATCGGTGCCGATGTAAAAGAATAAGCCTGAACAAAAATTTCCGACTTTGCCTGATTAATCTCATTGATAATAGCTTCAGTGCATCCCCCTTTAGGGCTGAAATATACCTTAACCAGAGTATTTTTTTGCAAGATAACATCAGCGGCATAACCAGCTTGAAGGGCAACCATAAGAGCAATAAGCACTAATATAACTACAATAATTTTATTTTTCAAACCCTATGTATCCTAAATTATCCAATTCTGCATATTTAATAATTATGCATTATGTACTACTGTTACACCACTAAACTTTAAATGTAAAGTACTTCCCAAATCTTCACATTTGTTGTTAATTAATCGAAAGTAATTATTGTTAAAACAAGTCAGGATACGATAATAAAAGGCAAGTTCGGCAATGCGCTGCATGCCGAAAACAGTGTTTAAGTTTTTTGATACCTTCATACCATTTTTTTCAAATTAAAAAAGTTTAGACAAACCAGCAGCCATTAGTCAATTGGCAATCTAATGAATCAAGGACCATATGAATTACCAGCCCAATGCCGACATAGCGTAGTTTCGGGATAAAACAAAGTGCTGCATAAAGTACTATGGGCAAAAAACCATGCAAAGGATGAAAGCCGATACTACAGCGCCCGGCATCATATATCGGGTTTGCAATAAGATGGTCGATGTCTACAAGTATTGTGGAAATCATTATAAAATAAGCTGATTTCCAATCCCGCCTAAAGAACAGGAAAGCTACAATTGCCGGAATAAAAAAATGCAAACAGATATGTATAATCAACTCCTTTTATTATCCATCATGATAAAGTTTATGTGCTCCATCCAATAAGTTATTGAACAGATCTGAATATTTTCCCTTCCATTATAACATAGGCATTAGCATCATAGATGCTGTACTTAACAAATACTGTGCAGATTCTTCAAAAATAATCAATGGCTTTAATGGCACTCATCATAGATTATACCCATATGCACATAGCCTTGTTATCCCTCCAGCGCATCAAGCAGCACACTCGACAAACTTTTAAACTTCATCGGTATGTTTGCCGCCTGTGAGGTTAAAAGGAGCTGGTAGTTACCATCCCCACAAGGGGCGATGATTTCCTTTACACCCTTTTCTACGGCCTCTTTCAGAATTGGAACAGCGTCTTCTCTGCAGCATTGTTTATTATTCAGATCAATCAGAGTTAACCCTTTAATGCCTCCAAGAAACTCCCTGTAGGTTTTCCAGCTGAGATTTGAGATGAATGGGAAGTGCCGGTGGCAGCCTTTATAATAACCATAAGTTGCAGGCTCAATTTCCAGCGTTCTATCACGAAGCCTTTCTACAAGAAGATCATTGATCCAAAGGTGATGATCGGAATCTTCAGCAAATGACCGCCTTGCCAGCGATGCACAGTTATGGCAGGTATATATCATATTTTTTGCCTGTGCCTGCCTGCCTAAACTGTTGTTACTCTCCATGAAACCCTTACATTTATCCTGAATCTCCTTTCTCCTCTCATCTTTCATATCTACTAGTTCAATAGTATCCTCCCATATCGGAGCTCCGCAACAAACCTCTTTGTCAGGCGAGTAGGTGTAGTCAATCTCCGCCAATTGCAAAAGTCTGATAAATGCCTGCAATTCCGGTATCGCCATAAACGGAACATAACAGCCGAAAACGACAAAGTTTTCCGCCGATTGCTTTGGGGGTGCCAGTCCAATCGAACTTAAAAGAGCTGAGCGCAATAGCCAGGTGGGCGCATGATTGCCTGATTCCTGAATGCATCGGATCTGCTCATCATGGCTACGCCCTGCAGCCAAAAAGGATAGTGTGCTTTTAAATAATTCTGAATAACCTACGTTTCTTTCCTCAACCATAGCTTAAACCTCCTGTTGAATTTATGTTATTTACAAAACTCTTTACACTTGGGCGCGCCTGGATCAGGCATAGTCAGACATATGGAATGAATTAAATAAAGCTTGCTAAATTTACAACTTTTTTTTAGCTTCACTTCCTATACAATCTTTATTATGCAATAATCAATGATATAACTGATTCAAAATGAAGTAAAGAATGGCTGTGCGTTTTCGCAGGGTAACCGCATTTAGATTTCATGGTCATGTAAAAAGCTGGAAAACTCCACTTTTGTCATTCCGGCGAACAGACTGTGTCATAATTCAGTATACAATTTGTTCTTTAACAA
>Ga0180732_1000566_pt1 | contig 29870 bp, 24 predicted proteins | sample KR11_01MetaG_FD_148674 | JGI IMG/M metagenome (GOLD analysis project Ga0180732, IMG submission 148674) | Groundwater microbial communities from the Olkiluoto Island deep subsurface site, Finland - KR11_0.1 MetaG | ecosystem: Environmental > Aquatic > Deep subsurface > Groundwater | place... | reverse complement strand
CATTGATACTCCCGTAAAACGCTATTCTTCCGGAATGTATGTCCGGCTGGCATTTGCCGTTGCTTCGCACATGGAACCGGATATTTTATTGGTTGATGAAGTTTTGGCTGTCGGCGACGCGGAGTTTCAGAAGAAATGTTTGGGGAAGATGGATGAGGTGACGAAACAGGCAGGCAGGACTATTTTGTTCGTGAGCCATAATATGGAAGCTATAACCAGGTTATGTAAAAAAAGTATTTTGTTAGAAGCCGGAGCAATAAAAATGCTTGGAAATGCAACAGATGTTGTAAATACTTATTTAAAAAGCAACCCGTTAACACAATCACAAAAAAGATTAACGCAAAGAATGGACAGAAAAGGCAGAGGAAATATTAAAATAGTTTCTTTTTTCATAGAAAGCGATGGTAAAAAAGTTGATCTGCTGACAGAGGGAGGCAGGTATACATTGTGTTTCGGATATAAAACCATGGACGGCAAACCTGCGAAAAATTTAAGCATTGCGACAGCGATTTCTACTGAAAGTGGAAACTCATTATTTTTGTGCTATTCAAAATTTACCAAACAAGAATTTCCTATTTGCCCGCCAAGAGGAATTATTAAATGCGAAATAACACAAAAATTTCCTTTATCGTTCGGTTTATACAGTATTTCAGCTAATTTATACAGTGGCGATGAAATAGAGGATTTTATAGAAAAAATGAGCATTTTTGAAGTAAAAGAAAAAAATTTTTTTAACACAGGGGTTACTTCCAATCATAGCCCTATTTATGTAGACCAAAATTGGTTTTTAGAAAAATATAAATAAAAAAATATGCAAAATCAAACCGAAAAAAATAAAAATTATCCTATAATTTTTATTCATGTCGGGCATAGTAATTACGAAAGCAATCCCGAGCATCTGCAATATGTATTAAAACAAGCAAGAAAAACAAATCCTAACTCAACTATTCATCTGATTGGAGATAACGAAAATAATAAATACAATTTCATAAAACACCATGATGTTAACAATTATTTATACAATAAAGATGCACAAAATTTTAAAAAAATCTATAAACATCTCTCCAGGTCTCCATATGATTCCTCGCTTTTTGTCTTTCAATCATGGATTATTTTAAGAGATTTTTTGATAGAACAAGGAATAAATAAATGCCTGCTGATTGACACGGACATAATGTTATTTGCCGACATCAACAAGGAATTCAATAAATTCAAAAATTACGATTTCACGATATCGTTTAACCAATCCCCTCACAGCATCTTTTTTAATAATCAAAAATCTCTTATTGACTTTTGCCAATTTCTAATTGACATATACTCTGGAAAAAATAAAGAAGGCTATTCTAAAATAAAACAGCATTATTCTAATCTAAAAATAAGCAATAAACTGGGCGGGAATGTATGCGATATGACTATTTTTAATTTATACAGATTAAAAAACTGCGGAAAAATAGGAGAAACAACGGAAATTATAAATAACTCCACCTATGATAACAATATTAATTGCTCTTTAGACTATAAGAATAATTATAAAACTAGATTCGGAGCTAAGAAAATATATTGGATTAATGGGCTGCCGTACTGTAAGCTGCTTAAGAACGGCAAAAAAATAAAATTCAACACGCTTCACTGCCAAGGGTCAAGCAAAAAATATATAAAAAGAATATACCAACAAAAACAACTCATCCCAATAAGCGATGTAATATTAAATTTTTACAAAAAAATAATAAATAAAATAAATAACTATTTAGTTATTGCATAAAAATACAATAAATATGCGCTTAAAAATTTTACTAAAAAAAATAATGCCAAAATTTTTATGGAATTTAACCAAAAAGGCGATAAATTTTTTTGCTCAATTCATCCATAAAATTCTTACGCGCCACAAAACATTAAAAATAAGAAAATTGCATAAAACCAGATTAAAACAAAATGTTATACGTAAAAATAACTCCATTCCAGAAAAAGATTTAAGAATAACAAAAAAAATATTTATAGATTGCGGCACTCATGAAGGAGAAGGGTTGCAACATTTTATAAATTTATATGATATTGATGAATCATGGACGGTCTACACATTTGAACCAAATAAAATGCACCACAAAACAATAGAGAATAAATTTAAACAAAAAAATATAAATATTATACATAAAGCAATTTGGATTTTTGATGGATTTATAAACTTCTATACTTCTTGGGATAACAGCGGATCATCAATTCTTAAAAGATCGGCTGAACTCGCGGGCGCGACTTTAAGAAAAAGGCTTCTTGGCAAAAAAAAAGGGGAAATTACGGAAAAAGGTAAAGAATTCGAAAAATATAAAGACAAAAACCCATTGCCGCTAGATAAAGTAGCGTGCATAGACTTTAGTAATTTTTTAAAAAATAATTTTAATAAAAATGATTATATTATTATTAAATTTGATATAGAAGGAGCCGAATATGAAGTATTGAAAAAAATGGAGAAAGATAAATCTTTTCTTTACATTGATGAAATATATATTGAATTTCATGATAGGTTTATAAAAAATGAATCCGAAGACACAAATAAGCGCTTAATAAAACAGATAGAAAAAGCTGGCATTAAATTTAACGAATGGTACTAACGGAAAAAGTTGCGCATTAATTTTGCGCGGAAAATGAATAACCCCGCAGCAAGCTGATGGAATTATCCAAAGAAAAATTTATATGCTTGAATCGCTAAAGCATTCTAAAAAACTCTTACAAAAGGAGGTCTAATGGCAAATTAACAAATCAAATATAACAATTTAAAATTATGTTTATAATTAAAAAATTTATTAAACACATATTAAAAAAGTTTAACATAGGAATATACAGAATAACAATCAACCAAGAGATAGAATCGGCTAATTCATTAAAAAAATTCGCGATAGATTTTAATTCACTGAAAAAAGTAGACAGCTGGTATTCTATTAGCAAGCATGTAGACGACTATCTATCAAAAAATAGAATTTCTTTTTACAATGAATTGATTAATTTATCCGTCAAGGAAGGTGTTGTATTTGAAAATAAAAATGTGCTAGACATGGGATGCGGTCCGGGGGCATTGCTTAATGAATTAAATAAAAGATATAAAAACACAAAATTTACTGGTATAGATTTTTCTGAAAAAGCCATAATGTACGCCCGAAAAAAGATGCCTGGGATAACGTTTAAGATTGAAGATATTTTTCAATACAAGATAGACAAAAAATATGATATTATATTCTGCACTGAAGTTTTGGAGCACCTTGCTCATCCTTCGCAAGCATTAAAAAAAATGTTGGAATTAATGAATGAAAAAGGAGTATTAATTTTAACCGTGCCTAACGGCAAAATTGACACATTTATAGGCCATATTAATTTTTGGAGTCCTGAAAGTTGGGCTATATTCTTAAAAGAACATTCTTCTGATTGCGAAATAAATACATTTTTAATCAACAAAAATGTAGATAATATTGGTTTAATTACTAAAAAATCATGAAAAATAAAATTTTAATAACAGGCGGCGGCGGCTTCATCGGCTCGCATCTGACAAAAAAATTAAATAGCCTGGGATATAAAGTTGTAATCGTAGACAGGATTAATGGCAATAGCTCTCAGCTTAAAAAGGATCGGCTGAAAAAATTTTTAAATCCAAATGAATATACTTTTTATAATTCAGAATTGTCTGATATTAAAACCGTAAAAAAAATATTTCAAAAAAATAAATTTGATGTTATTTGCCATTTGGCCGCCAAAACAAACCTTGAATTCAATACCGAGCTTTATAATAGAACAAATATTCTCGGGACTATCAGCATTTTTGAATTAGCCAGAGAATTTAAGGTGCCAAAGGTTATTTTCGCGTCTTCTTCAATGGTGTACGGCAATAATGCCAAGCAGCCTTTTAGCGAAACAGACAATACGGACAACCCGCTGTCAATCTACGCGGCTTCTAAAAAATCCGATGAAGTTCTTGCTTATACTTATCATTATTTGCATAACATAAAAATGGTGGGTTTAAGATTTTTCACTGCTTACGGCGCATGGGGAAGGCCTGATACTTCAATCAGCAGCTTTACCGAGCAAATAATAAACAACAAGCCGATAAAAATACATAATTTTGGAAAAATAAAAAAAGATTTTACATACATTGAAGATATAATAAACGGAATAGTTGCTTCAATAGAAAAGGACTTTGATTATGAAATATTCAATTTAGGGTCGGGCCAAAGCATAGAATTAAAAAAAATCATAGGCTTAATTGAAAAAAATCTCGGAATAAAAGCTCAAAAAAAATATGTGGCTATGCATCCGGGAGATCTGCCTGAAACTCGGGCGGATATTAAAAAAGCGCAAGAACTGCTTGATTTCAAGCCAACGGTCGAGATTGAAGAAGGAATTAAAAAATTTATTGATTGGCATAAGCAATACCATTTAATAAATACAAAATAAATATGGAGAACGCAAAAGTCAGCGCGTGCATAATCGCCTATAATCATGAAAAATACATCAAAGCATGCCTTGAAGGAGCGCTGGCGCAAAAGGTTAATTTTAGCTATGAAATTATAATCAGCGAGGACTGCTCAACCGACCGAACGCGGGAAATAGTAAAAGAATACCAAAAAAAATATCCTGATAAAATAAAACTGTTCTTAAATGAAAAAAATCTAGGGCTTATCGGCAACTGGGTGAAATCTTTAAAGCGGTGCAGAGGAGAATATGTCGCAATCTGCGAAGGCGATGATTATTGGACAGATACGAATAAACTCCAAAAACAAATTGATTTTTTGGATAGCCATCCTGAATTCGCGCTGTCTTCGCACAATGCTGATGTCATAAGGGGCGATACGATAATTAGAAAGTATTGCGATTCAAATCATCCTGAGATTATTGATTTAGAACGTCTTTTAGCTCGCGGAAGCGGAGGGTCTACTTGTTCCCTAGTCATAAAAAATAAAACAATTCAAGATTTACCTGAATGGTTTTCTAAAATGAAAGCCTGTGACTGGACTATTCAGGCAATGGCCGCCAGATACGGTAAAATGAAATACTTTCCTGAAATAATGAGCGTATACAGAAAACATGGCAAAGGAGCCGGCTTTAGCTCTAAAATGGACGCTAAAACCAAAGGAAAATCAGATTTTGCCTTGCCGTCAAAATATACCCTTGAAATGATTGATGCCTTAAATAAGCATTTTAATTATAAATACGATAAACAATTGCGCAAACAAAGCGCTTACTGGCACAATCTCTATATAAATGAATATTTAAAAATAAATGATATAAAAATGGCGAGAAAATATGCCCTTAAAATTTTAAAAGAAATTTTTCCATTAAACTACTGGAAGAATTCGTGGATGACGAAAAAATATTTTTTTAGATTATTTTTTATTTTTTTTCCACTTTTTATTCAAAGAAAAATAAAAAACTTCCATAAATATTTTACTAAAAAAAATGATTCATAAAAGTATTAACAAAAAAGGGCCTGTCGTGCTTGTGCTAGGTGATATTAGCTATGTTTTTCCTTCAGGATATGCTTACCTTGCCGGCTATCTTGTTGAACACGGAGAAAAAAATGTAAAAATATTGCTGAGGCCAAATGATGAAACTAAATATAAAAATTTAATAAAAGAAATAATGGATTTAAAGCCGCTCCTACTTGGGTTCGGCTCTATTTACCCCGACTTATACCCAACCAAAGAAATAACTGAATTATTGAATAAGCTGGGGCGAAATTTTCCAATTGTTATAGGCGGACAAATGGTATCGCCGACACCAGAGTTTGCCGTTGAGATAACTGGCGCTGATATTGGCGTCATCGGGGAGGGCGAGATTACTCTTTATAATTTAGTTAAAGCATTGAGGGATGGCAGCGATATATCTAAAGTTAAGGGAATTGTAATTAACAATGGAGAAGAAAAAACATTAACTGGTCCGGGAGAATATATTGAAGACTTATCAAAACTTCCTAAAATACCTTACGAATTATTTCCTTCTACTGACTGGCTGCATGTTGGCCGGGCATATTTGCCTTTCCCGCAACCGCACAATCAATATGCCGATAGAACAGTAACAATCCATGGAGGGAGAGGATGCCCCTTTAGATGCAATTTCTGCTATCACCACAGCCGATCCCGTTATCGCCCGATTGAATCTATGATGCAAGAAGCAAAAGAACTTATTAAAAGGTTTAACGCAAACATGCTTTTTTTTGATGATGATTTAGCCATTGTTTCTCCTCAAAGAGCAAGAGAATTGGCGGAAGGCATAAAAAATTTACATAAAAAAGTTGAATGGGCTGTATCAATAAGAATGGATGTCTTAAGTAAAATGGATGACCGGCTTTTAAGAGATATGAAAGAATCCGGATGCAGAAGTGTTGGGCCCGGCATAGAATCGGGATCACAAAAAATCCTAGACATAATAGATAAAAAAATTAGTGTTGATCAAATAATAACCGGCTTGCACAGGCTAAAAGATGCTGGAATTTTGCCAACCGGCGCCTTTATGGTCGGCCAACTGTCTGAAACGCCTAAAGATATTGAACAATCCATAGACTTGATGAAAAAAACTCTGGCTTATGACAAAAACATTAACTACGCTTTTAATATCACAACGCCTTTCCCCGGTTCTATACTATACGATATTTGTTTCGAAAAAAAACTCATTAAAAGCCATCTTGACTTCTTTGACCGATTCGGCAAACACAGAGGCCTGTCTGGAATAACTGTTAATATGACAGAAATGACTGACGAAGAACTGCTGTGGTGGTTTGGGAAATTTAGAAACGCATATAAAGCTGAAAAGCGAAAAGTGGCAGGACCCTATGTACACAGAATTGAAACATGGATGATAAGAGCTGATAGGCTAAACAAAAGGCTCCATAAAAAATATTTTGGGAAGCTGCGGAATAATATAATCGGCAATATAATAAAAAATTCTTATGAATTTTTGTACGACTTAATGCAAAGAATTTTTAGTAAGCTGCAGCTTTATTTATTGGGAGTAAAAAAATACAAAGTTTAACATAGAATTATAAATAAAATAAATGAAAAATTATAATGTAGCAGGATACACTATAATAAAAAATCATAAAATAAAATTAACGCCATTCTATGATGCGATTTATCAATGCCTTGGCAATGTAGATGAATTTTATATTTTTTATGAGAATAGAAAAAACGAAAACGCCCATAATCTTTCTAAAAAATTCGTAAACGCCATCTCTCCTTTTTATAAAATTAAAATGTACCCTCTAAATATTGACTGGGAAACGCACAATGCAGATTTTGAAGCCCAAAAAGAAATTGCCAAATTTTTAAAACAAAAATACGACTTGGCGATTTTTAACCCGGCCAATGAATTTTTACCTACTGGACTAAAACCGGCGCTTCTTGAATATGCAAAAAAGGGGGAATCCATTTGCTTTGATGTTATTAAAATATGGAAAGAAAAATATATTATAGATGAAAATACTTACGCCAGATTCTTTAAGCTAAACGATATAATCAATGCTCATACTGATAATTTTAACACCAAAACAAAAGGTTTAATAAAACATCCGGAAAAAATTCATTATTTTACTTCCCTTTTTAGCCAGAAAAAAGATCTAAAAGATATTCATGATCATAAAATAAGAAATTTTCCAATAAGAATCAGGGAGCACCTTGCAGTTCGGTATTCAAAACAATATGGCGAATATCCCTTTGAATACGCGTTAAAAGAAATTATTGAAGATTGCGAACACAAAAAAAATAATAAAAACAAATTGGAAGTTAGTATTTCTTACACCAAAGGATACGAAGAAAGCATGAAGGTAAGTTTAAACTGGACAGAGACCTACGGAGTTACTGAATCATTAATAAAAAAATTTAATATAAAAAATGCGGCCGAAATTGGGGTAGCCCGCGGGCACCATTCGGCGCATTTATTGGAAGCCATCGCGGATCTGCATCTTTATTCGGTTGATCCATGGGGAATATTTGCCAATGAATACGACAACATGTGTAAACATGCCTTAAGCGAAGACGAAAAATTATACCAAAAAGTCTGCGATATTCTTAAGCCCTTTGGAAATCGTTCTACTATTCTGCGATACACATCGGAAAGAGCGGTTCAATTCATTAAAGAACCTCTTGATATGGTTTATTTTGACGCTGACCATTCTTACGAGGGCACAAAAAATGATATAGGAATATGGTGGGACAAGGTAAGGCAAGGGGGAATCATTTCAGGACGAGATTACAAGCATTCGTCCTTTCCGGGAATAGACAAGGCGGTTGATGAATATTTAGAAACAAAAGGATTGAAGCCAGAATTGGAAATAGGCAGAGTTTGGTGGATAAAAAAACCTGAAGAAATACTCTCTTATATTATCCCCTCCTGCCGGGACCAAAAATCAGTTAAAGAAACCCTGTGCTCAATTTACAAACAAAACATTAATATTAATTTTGAAATAATCATTTGCGCGGATAAGCCCGATAGAGACATTCAAAAATTAGTTCAAAATCATCATGAAATTAAATTATTTTTCAATGAAGAAAATAAAAATGAAGCTGCTAAAAAAAATTACGCTGTTTCAAAAAGCAACGGCAATCTAATCTATATGCTTAAATCAGGCGATTTACTTAAAGAAAATAATACCCGAAAATTAATTTATACTATTAATAGAAAAGGCGCTGCGGCAGCTTCATGCCGAGAAAAATACATTCCCGAGGAAAACAGAAAGCATATTTATAAATACATTGATGATTTATTTACCGTAAAAGAATTTATTACTTATCCGGACTCTCCTGCTTTTAATGATAATCTTATGTTTACAAAAGCCGCTTACGAAAAATCAGGAGGATACCCGGAAAGAGATCCTCGGGAAAATGCAGGATTTATGCTGCGCATCCTGTCCACCGGTATGAAAATTGCCATTGCGCCTGGAACCAAATATTGTCAAAATATAATTCAGGGAGCAAAAAGAGAAGAAGACTTTTGCAGAAAAGCAAATTTAAATATGGCGGAAAATTTTAGAGAATTCATTAATCTGTTTGGAAAAAAAACACAAAAACTGCTTTTAAGCGAAAACGCGAATATAGAAGCTGATTCATATATAAAAAATAAATATTTAAAACTTTCGGATAAAGGATGGGATATGGCTGGCGGCAAAAAAAGATATAGAAATAAATTATTAGTAAAATTATCTAATTTTAAAATATATTTAATAATAAAAATAAAAAATATTTTAAAATCAATGTATTTAAAAATCAGAAGCTTTGTCGGAGATAAAAATGTAAAGAAAATTAAAAAAATTATTAATTTTAAAAAATAAAACTTTATGGAAATAAAATGCCCTCTAACAGGTTCAACGAATATAAAACTAGAACGCGCCATAAAAACAAGTTTTATGATAAGCCAATGGAAAGAATCAGATATTGACGTCGCGAAATTTTTTGATAACATGGATGAAATTTATTTATACAAATGCCTTGATACCGGCTATAAATTTTATTATCCCTTTAATTTAAGCGGGGACGCTCAATTTTATAAAGATTTGCAAAAATTTCCATGGTATTATATGGATTGGAAATGGGAATACGATAAAGCTCTTGAGTTGGTTAAAACTGGTGACAATGTCCTTGAGATTGGTTGTGGAAAAGGAGACTTTATTGAAAAACTTCAAAAAAACAACATAGCTTGCGCAGGTTTAGAATTCAGTGAAGAAGCAATAAGGATGAGCCGAGAAAAAAGATTAATTGTGAGCGGAGAAACTATCCAGGAGCATGCGATCAACAATAAAAAAAAATACGATTTTATTTGTTCTTTTCAAGTAATGGAACATATTGCCCAGATAGGCGAAGCCATTCAATCAAGCATAGATGCGTTAAAACCAAACGGCCTTTTGCTAATAAGCGTACCGAATAATAATTCTTTTATTAAATATGATAAATTTAATCGTTTAAATATGCCGCCTCACCATGCCGGGCGCTGGGACGAAAAATCACTTAGAAATCTAGAAAAAAATTTTGGCATTAAATTGTTAAAAATTTATTTTGAACCTTTGCAAAGCTATCATTATAGATATTATTATGATACTATGTTTGGCAATAAAATTGATAAAATTTTCGGCTCGCTTGGAAAATATATTAACATAATTTTAGGAAGGATTTCTTTATATTTAATGGTTCATACTAATTTACCGAAAAAAATTAAAGGCCATACAATTATTGCGGTATATGAAAAACTTAATCAATAATATGAGAATTTTAATCATAGACCACTACTATCCTGCATATTTAGACTATTTATACAAAAAGAATAGCGATTTTTTTTATTTAAACTATAATGAACAAAAAAATGCTATTTTTAATAATTGTTTTGGCGTAGCAAATTTTTATTCAAAAAATTTAAAAAAATTAGGACATGTTGCCCAAGAGATAATTTATAATAACGAAGTTTTGCAGAAACAATGGGCTAAGGAAAAAAAATTGAAATACTCAAAAAGCTATTTTAAAAATATTCCGAAATTAAGAACTTGGCTCAAGTCTAATTGGGAAGAAAAAATTCTTAAAGCCCAAATTGAAGAATTTTCACCGGATATAATCTATTGCCAAAATCTATCATATCCAAACCAAAATTTTTTGCAAGAGCTAAAAAAAAGGGTAAAATTAATTATTGGCCAGGTTGCCTGCCCGATTGATTTTGATAAACAAAAATTAAAGGCCTTTGATATAATTTTAACCTCATTTCCCCATTATGTGGACAGGTTCAAAAAAATCGGAATTAACAGCGAGTATTTTAAAATAGGTTTTGAAGATAGTATTATTAAAAAATTGAAAAAATCAGAAAAACAAAACGAAGCGGTTTTTGTCGGCGGCTTTTCAAAGCGCCACAGCGAAGCAATTAATATTTTTGAATATTTAGCAAAAAATACTAACTTAAATTTTTGGGGGTACGGCGCCAATGAGCTTTCGGCGAACTCTATTATTAAACAAAATCATCGCGGAGAATCATGGGGTATCAATATGTATAATATTCTATACAACTCTAGAATATCAATTAACCGCCATATTGATGCAGCTGAAAATTACGCTAACAATATGCGCCTTTACGAATCCACCGGGGTCGGCACAATGCTTATCACGGATAATAAAAATAACATTAATGAATTATTTAAAGTCGGAAAGGAAATAGAAACTTATAAATCCAAAGAAGAACTGCTGGAAAAAATAAATTATTATTTAAGCCATGAGGAAGAAAGAGATAAAATAGCAAAAGCTGGACAGGCCAGAACTTTAAAGGATCATACCTATAAAACCAGAATGAAAGAACTTGTACAAATTCTTAATAAGTATTTATAGATTTAAGGTGTGGAAGAATGTAAAATACCAAACCAATTTCTATTCTTTAACAGTCTAAAATTTAAAATGACGCCAAATGCTTACAAGCGAAAACACAAATGGGCCAATAGTATTGGTTTCAAAAAATATATCTTTTACTTTTCCTTTTGGTTATGCGTATTTAGCCGGCTATCTTATTCAGCAAGGTGAAAAAAACGTAAAAATATTATTTAAACCGGAAGATCCGCTACGATACAAAAGTTTCATTAAAGAAATTATGTCCTTAAAGCCTGTTCTTGTCGGCTTTGGATCTCTATACCCCGATCTTTACAGCATCCGTGAATTAATAACAATTTTAAATAAAGAAAAACGAGATTTTCCGATTGTCATCGGCGGACAAATGGTAACGCCCACGCCTGAATTTGCCATGGAAATAACCAAAGCTGACTATGGAGTGATCGGCGAGGGGGAAATAACATTATACAAACTAGTTTCTACTTTGCGCGAACAAAAATCTCCATTTGAGATAAAAGGCCTGGCCATTCGTGAAGGGAAAAACATAACTCTTACCGGAAAAGAAGAATATATAGAAGATATGTCAAAGCTTCCACCAGTCCCCTATGACTTAATTCCTTCTAAAAAATGGCTAAATATCGGGCGCTATTATGTTAATAAGGCGCAACCGCATTGGCGTTTTAATGATCGCGTCGTGGCCATTCATGGAGGAAGAGGCTGTCCTTTTAGATGTAATTTTTGCTATCATCACAGTAAGCCGCGTTATAGAACAGTGTCAAATATGATGGCTGAGGCAAATGAGCTTATTAAACGCTATAACGCTAACATGCTTTATTTTGGCGATGATTTAGTGCTATCTTCTCCTCAACGCGCCAAAGAGCTCACGGAATCAATCGTAAAACTTTGCCGTCCGGTTGAATACTCTGTTTCTTGCAGATTTGACATACTCAATAGAATGGATGATGAACTCTTGTGCGAGATGAAACGAACAGGATGCCGCATTATGGGCCTGGGAATAGAATCTGGGTCGCAAAGAATTCTTGATATAATGGACAAAAAAATTACTGTTGAAAATATTCTCACGGGCATGCGCAGGCTAAAAGATGCCAGCATTCTTCCAACAGTTTCCATTATGGTCGGCCAACTAACAGAGACCGTTGAAGATGTTCAAAAATCAATTGATCTAATGCTTAAAACCCTTAGGTATGATAAAAATATTAATTACGCCTTTACCATTACAACTCCTTTCCCAGGGACAGAATTATACAGCATTGCTTTAAAAAATGAGGTGCTAAAAAATAATTATGATTTTTATCAAAAATTTGACGCCAATAAACAATTCGGAAAAGTATCTATAAATCTTTCCAACATGAGCGATGAAAAAGTTGAAGAAATGCTTCAAAAATTAAACACTGAATATACAAAAGAAAAAAGGAAACAAATTGGCAATATTGTAAACATAATAGAATTTTGTAGAAATTTAATTCTCAGAATATATAATAAAATAAATAAAATAATTTTTGACAAACTTCCTGACAATAAGATGTTCTTGCCAATAAAAAAATTATATAATTTAGTTTATGAGCTAACGCAAATAACGCTTGATAAATTGAGGCTCTATGCCCTTGGAATTTATAAAATTGATATTAAAAAATTAATTAAAAAAATAACACCAAAATTTCTTATAAAATTGTCAAAAAAAATAATTTCCTCATTTGCCGGCCGGCATAATAATATATCGGGAAACTATAAAATTTTAAAAAAACCAAATTTTAATGAATTAAAAATTAAATATAGCGATACATGGAAAAACAATTCAATTCCCCGCGAACAAATAAAATTAACCAAACAACAATTACAAAATTTTCAGAATATCCCGCCCATGAAATCGCTTATTGATCTTCTGTCGAATATTGAAACAAGTGGAAAAAAATTATTGGAAATTGGATGCTCAACCGGTTATTATTCTGAAATTTTTAAAAAAGCGGGGATAATGGTAGAATATGAAGGATGTGATTATTCAAAGTCATTTATAAAATTGGCCGAAGAGACTTATCCCGGAATTAATTTTAAAGTCTGTGATGCCACTATGCTTAATTACGGCGATAATCAATTTGACATTGTAATTTCCGGATGCTGCATTCTGCATATTATAGATTACCAAAAAGCTATTTCAGAGGCCATCAGAATCTCTAAAAAATATGTACTTTTTCACAGAACGCCAATACTCCATAATCACAAAACGACTTTTTTGACAAAGACCGGTTATGGAGTAGAAATGCTGGAAATATTTTTTAACGAAAAAGAATTAATAAATTTTTTTAATCAAAGCAAAATAAAAATTAAGAAAACTGACACGCATGCTCAATTTTTAATTAACGGCTTAGACGAGCCTGTTTTAATGAAAAGTTATTTGTGCAAAAAATATGAATAAAAAAATTATACTTTTAGAATCAGGCGCGGGCAACAGATTGGCAAATCAACTTTGGAATTTTGCCAGCATATACGCTTTTTGTTTAGAAAAAAAATATAAGTGCCGCAATCATTCTTTTTTTGAAGAAAAAAAATTACCTAATAATGTCTATTCTCTTCACGATTACAGTAAATACTTTAAAAATAGCTTTCACTGCAAACTGATAAAAGTATTAATATTTTTTCATTTAAACAAATATTTATACAAAAATTTAAAACCATACTGTTTATACGTTAAAATAATAAAAAAAATATTCCCCAAAAAAATAATAAAAATAGATTATGAAATAAATCATGAAAAACCGATTTATCTGCCCCCGGACACAGCCCTGGACTCTGAGCAAGAAAAGATTATAAAAAAAATAGAAAATAGCAATTGTAAAAAATTCTATTTTTCCGGCTGGTTATTCAGAAGTTCAATCGGACTAAAAAAATACCACCGAGAAATTATACAATATTTGCAGCCGAACAAAGAAATAGCGGAAAAAATAAATAACTATATAAAACCGTTGCGTAAAAAATTCAAAAAAATTATTGGAATTCATATCCGCCAAAGCGACTACCGCTCTTATGTTTCCGGCAAGTACTACTTTTCACCGCAAGAGGTTAGAACAATTTTAGATAACTATATTAACCATACGCGGCAAAACACGAAAGATTTATTGTTTATTTTATGTTCGGACGAAAAACTTGATATAAAATTATTTTCAGGATTAAACATTAAAATGGGGCCTGGCGATATGACAGAAGACTTGTTTACTCTTTCACGAACCGATCTAATCATCGGCTCCAATAGCACATTCGGCGCCTTCGCCGCTTATTACGGCAACATACCCATAATTGTCTTTAAGCGAGGAAAAATTGATTGGCCAAAAATTAATTTTTCAAAAAAAGAATTTAATTATAATAATGATTGCACAACCGTGCATTTGTAAATTATGCATAACTTCTGTACCCTATTTGATAAAAACTATTTATATAGAGGGTTAGCTTTATATAATTCTCTAATTGAGCACTGTCCGAGCTTTAAGCTATGGGTTTTATGCATGGATGATATCACCTATGAAATTTTGAACAAAATGAACCTGGAAAAAGTAAAGTTAATCTCCCTAAAAGCATTTGAAGACAATGAATTGCTGGCAGTAAAAAAAACAAGAAACGCAAAAGAATATTTTTGGACCCTAAGCCCTTCACTTCCTAGCTATGTCTTAAAAAATAACCCTGATCTTAATTCTATCGCGTATTTAGATTCAGACTTGTTCTTTTTCTCTGATCCAAAGCCAATATATAATGAATTGGGCAATGGTTCAGTTTTGATTATGGAGCATAAGCTTCCGGAAGGCAAAAAGGATAAAGAAAAAAATGTTGGAAAATATAATGTAGGCATGATGTTGTTTAACAACAACAAAGAGGGTAGAAAATGTCTTGAATGGTGGCGCCAAAAATGCAACGAATGGTGCTATGAAATAGAGGAACCGACTCGTTTCGCTGACCAAAAATATCTTGATTATTTTGAAAAAAAATTTAAAAATGTAGTTGTATCAAAACAAAAAGGCGCAAACTTGTCATACTGGAATATGAAAAATTTTAATAACATAATTAAAAAAATTGATAATAAAATATATATCGGCAACCACCCATTGGTCTTTTTCCATTTTTCAGGCATTAATTTTTATTATCCTCCTAATAAATTGTTGCCGCGCGGTCCGATTGATCCATACACACCGCCCTCAAAAGAAAAAAAAATTATATACAAAATATATTTTAAAGCAATCTATGAAACAATTGAAAAAATTATTAACGCGAATCCTGATTTCAAGCACGGTTTTATCCCTAGGCCAAACATTTTCAAGCAGATAAAAAATGTTGCCGCGCCTGTTGTGATTGAATTATTCAAAAAATATTTAGGGCCATTAAGGCCTGTCTTAAGTAAAATAAAGAAAAAAACATATGGTCAAAAAAATAAAAGTTAAAAATTCAGGCATTATTAAGCTGCAATTTTTCAATGATTTTCCCGATGGTAATTTAGTTATTGGCGAAGGCAAAAAAAATGTGCCTTTTAATATTAAAAGGGTTTATTTTATTAATAACCTATTCAACAAAAAAGCTATTAGAGGCAAGCATGCCCATAAAAAATTAGAGCAAATTATTTTCTGCGTTAACGGACACTTTACTTTAACATTAGATGATGGAAAAAATAAGCAAAAAATCTTAATAAATGATCCGTATTGCGGGGTTCGGCTCGGACCTAAATTATGGCATACGATGACTAAATTTTCTTCTGATTGCGTTATATTAGTCTTAGCTGATAATTATTTTAAAGAGAACGATTACATAAGGGATTATTGTAAATTTTTAAAGTACGTGAAAAAAAATAGATGAAATAGAAAAACGGAGCAAAAGTATTTTTTGCTCCGTCTGTTTTTACAGTCTATTTCATAGACTATATTTTTATTAAAACACCTGTCGCATCCCGATGATATGCGAATCGAGGGTATTTTACAAACTCCTTGTCATTGTCCTCCCTTTTTCTTATTTCCTGAACCAAGATTTCAAGATCAAAATTATTTTGCAGGAGAAAATTAATCATCTCCTGCCATGGCGCTGGCTCATCTACTCCGCACGGAAAACTTAATCCGTCCGTGCAGACAAGAATGTGATTAAATGAACCAAGGGGAATAGTTCCGGACTGCTGAAATTTTCCTGCGTTTGACATTCCGTTGAGAACGCCAATCCCTGCTCTTCGGTCAACATTTTCCAATTTTCTGTATTTGTAATCCAAAATTTTTGGATCCATCAAACTATCATGTTGAGTATAATCAATCTCCCACATCGCCTTTCGAGGAGTGACTCCGAGAATTTCGGCATTTTTAACCGCCAACCGAAATACTTTGCGATCAAACGCATCCATATTATCTATAGTGGGAATATGGATTTTCTCTTGATCGTTAAATAAAATTATTTTTGTATCGCAAAGATGAACAAAAAACACTGAACGACTCTCCTTGTTAATCGTCATCGCAGTCATAGCGCAACCAGGTAAACCTTCCGGCCTTGAAAGGTCATAATTATATCTTTTTAGCACTTCACCGAACGAGGAAGATAATTCCTCTGTCATTAAATACACGCGTTTTTTTAATTTTTTAATAAAAAACTGCGTAGCCATCTGCCCTGTGCTCTCCGCGTTAAAATCTGCGCATAATTTTTTCGCGTCGCCAGATTCTGCCCAAGCCCTGCGACCGTCAAAAATAAAAATATTGATATCAAGTTCATCTTTGCCCTCAATGATTAGTAATCCGTCCTCGTAGACTGATTTCCCTGGCGACTCTACCTTGCTTATAATTTTCATTGCATCTCCTTTTAATTTTAGACCTAATTATTTCTGTTTATAAATTTCATCAACAACCTTTTAAATTTCGCATCCGCGATTATCGAAAGAATCTATCGCCTGTTTCTTATGCAAAAAATTTGACGTAGCAATAACAATTTCGTCAATATTAGGCCGGCTTATCATCTCATAATAATCAGAAAAATATTCAAAACCGCCTTTAGTTATAGCAGTCTTTTTTGAAGGTTATCGCATATTGCGATTAATCTGGGATTTTTATTATTAGCAATAGCTCCAATATAAAAAGGGGGCTATTATACCATATCTCATCAGTCCAAAATTAACTATATTTTTTCCTCCTTTAGTGTTTTAATTCAATTATTAATGTGCATTATATTATAAATAACATATTAATAAAATTTTGTCAACAGCATATGGACAAAAACAATTTTATTAAGTAAGATAAAAATATGCAAATCCCCTTCTTTGATTACAAAAGACAATTAAAAAAAATTAATCCGGAAATAAACAATGCTATTAAAAAAATTTTAAATTCCGGCAATTTAATATTGGGCAAGAAAGTCAAAAAATTTGAAAGCAATTTTTCTAAGCATATCGGCGCGGAATACGGAATAGGCGTTAATTCTGGAACTGACGCCATAAAAATTGCTTTAAAATCTTTGGGCATAACAAGCGGTGATGAAGTAATAACGGTAGCCAATACTGCCGTGCCGACTATCAGCGCCATCAGGGAGCTTGACGCTATGCCTAAATTTGTTGATATTAAAGAAGATTTTACTATTGATGAAAACAAAATTGAACAAGCAATAACTAAAAAAACAAAAGTTATTTTGCCGGTTCATTTATACGGCCAAGGATGCAATATGCCTGCTATTTTAAAAATCGCCAAAATACACAACTTAAAAATAGTGGAAGACTGCGCCCAAGCGCATGGAACAAAAATAAATAATAAGAAGGCCGGAGTATTCGGACACATAAGCTGTTTTAGTTTTTACCCGACTAAAAATTTGGGCGCTTACGGGGACGCCGGGATTATTTTAACTTCAAATAAAAAGTTGGCGGAAAAATGCCGCACGCTAAGAACGTACGGCATGAAACAAGGATATCACTCACACCTTGAGGGATATAATAGCCGTTTAGACGAAATGCAAGCGGCTATTTTAAATGTTAAGCTTAAATATCTTGATAAATGGGTCGCGCGGCGGCGCCAAATTGCAAAGTATTATCTTGATAACATAAAAAATACTAAAATTATTTTACCGAAAACAGACGCGCGAAATAATTCTTTTCACTTATTCGTAATAAAAACTAATCAGCGGAAAAAATTAATAGAACATTTAACTGTTAACGGCATAGGGTTCGGTATTCATTATGAAATTCCCATATATTTGCAAAAAGCTTATAAATTTTTAAAGTGTGAAAAAGGATATTTGCCTGTCACGGAAAAATTTGCCAAACAAATTATTTCTTTGCCTATTTTCCCGGAATTAATAAAAAAAGAAATAAATCATATTATTAAAACACTAAATAATTTTTAATTGAATGAAAAAAACACTACTCTTCCCGATTAAACTTTTATTAAAATTACTACAAATAACCAAATCTCTATTAGATAGAGCAATTTTTTATTTAAGCATTATTAAAACATATTTAAGCGGAAATGAATGCGAAAAATTTAAAGACTGTATTCTGCTTCAAAAATTAAAAAAAAGCCAGCCGCCTGCCTCGGACAGATTTATTGAATATCCGTGGATGCTGGAAAATATTGACATTAAAGAAGGCAGATTGCTTGATATCGGCTCTACGATATGCGATAATTTATATAACACCCTGCCTAAAACAATAGAAATTAATTGTCTTAATTTAAACAATGCTAAATTTAAAAATAAAGAAATAAAATTTAAAAAAGGCGATATTAGAAATACCAACTATCCTGATAATTATTTTGACTGCATTACCTGCATTTCCACTCTGGAGCATATTGGCGTAAGCGGAAGATACAATAGCGATGAAGATTCAGGTGGAGACTTAAAGGCAATGCGCGAGATAAAAAGAATTTTAAAGCCAAACGGAATTTTGCTGGCCACCGTCCCCTATGGAGCCAAAGATGTATTGCCGATAAATAAATTATATAATAAATCAAGGATAAAGAATCTGTTTGAGGGCTTTGAAATTATGAGCCAAGAATTTAAAAAATTTAATAAAGATTGGAATGTTTGGCTTAAGGCAGATGAAGAAAAGGCTTCAACAACAGATATGCTAAAAGATAAATGGTATGCTATTTCTTTGATTAAAGCAATTAAAAATTAACGGCTGCCAAACCTAAAACTATGAAAAAATTATCAATTATTATCCCTGCTTACAACGAAAAAAACACAATCCTAAAAATATTAGGATTAATTGAAAATGTAGAATTGCCTGGAATGCAAAAAGAGATTATTATTATTGACGACTGCTCCTTGGACGGAACAAAAGAAATTCTAAAAAATTTAACTGATAAATATAAAATTATTTTACAAGATAAAAACCGAGGCAAAGGAGCGGCTGTCAGACGGGGGTTTAAAGAATCTTCCGGCGATATAATTATTATTCAAGACGCTGACTTGGAATACGACCCAAACGATTATAAAAAGCTTATCAAGCCGATATTGGAAGAGAAAGCCGATGTTGTTTACGGATCTCGTTTTTCAGGCGGCCAAACCCGCCGTGTTTTATTCTTTTGGCATTCTCTGGGCAATAAATTTTTAACCGGATTTTCCAATATGCTGACTAATTTAAATTTAACTGACATGGAAATCTGCTATAAAGTTTTTAGCCGCGAAGCAATTGATAAAATATCGCCAAAATTAACTTCTAACCGCTTCGGCATTGAGCCGGAAATAACCGCCTTAATAGCAAAAGAAAAATTCAGAATATACGAAGTTGGAATTACTTACAGCGGCCGCACTTACCAAGAAGGCAAAAAAATTAATTGGAAAGACGGATTCTCTGCTATTTGGTGCATAATTAAATTTAATTTATTCAGGAGCTAATAATGAATATAAGTAAATTTAAAAAAATTCTGCTGATAAACCCGCCTAGATTTAAAGGCAACCCCATGGTGCGCGAAATGCGCTGCGCCGGCCTTTCCGCCAGCTCAATCTATCCGCCGATTGAACTGGCTTATTTAGCCGGAGTATTAAAAAAGAATGCCAAAGTAAAAATACTTGACGCAAACGCTCTAAATCTTAGTTTTGCTGAAGTGAAGCAAGAAATCAAAAGACAGCATCCGGATGCTGTTATTTTTACCGCTTCGCCGGTAAGCTTTGCCGAAGATACGCGCATTGCTAAAATCAGCAAAGAAATTAATAAGGAAATAAAAACAATTTTGCTGGATTCACACATAATTCCGGTAATGCCAAAAAAAATTCAAGAAAAATTTCCATGGATTGATTATCTTGTGGGCGCTAAACCCATGATTAATATACCAAAAATTTTTGGGTTTGAAGAAATTTCCGAACTTGAAAAGCTTCCCCTACCAAGCTATGATCTTTTGCCTATTAATAAATATTTTTCCATAACTTATTCAAGAAAGAAACCGTTTGCCACTCTTATAACTAGCGTTGGCTGCCCTAATCGCTGTAAATTTTGCATAGTTGGAGGAGCTACAGTGGAAAGAGGCTATGGAAATAAATGGCAATTCAAGAGCGCCAAAAAAATATTGGAAGAAATTAAATATTTATTGAATTTGGGCATAAAAAGCATTTATTTCTTTGACGAAACTTTTACGGTCAGCAAACAGCGAATTGCGGAATTGTGCGAATTAATTATAAAAGAAAATATAAAAGTTGACTGGGCGTGCAATGGGCGCGTTGACACTTTGGACGAAGAAATTATTAGATTAATGAAGTCGGCTGGCTGCTGGAATATTATGTTTGGCATAGAATGCGGCTCGGAACTTACGCTTAAGGGCGTACACAAAGGAACGACTTTGGATCGAGCCATGAAAATAGTCAAATCATGCAAAGAAAACAGTATTAATGTTTCCGCTTCTTTCGTGATCGGTTTGCCGGAAGAAAGTCCAGAGACCATTCAAAAGACTTTAGAGATAGCTAAAAAAATTAATCCTTACCGAGCGCAATTTGTTATTATTACGCCGTATCCGGGAACAAAACTTTACGACGAAATGAAGGCTGAAGGCTTGTTGCTAAAAGATTACGATTTCTCCGGTTATGACGCATACTGCATAGCCAACTCGCCCGCGATCAAAACCAGATACATGAACCCGCAAGAATTATTAAAAGCGCAAAAATACATTTATAGAAAATTTTATTTAAGACCGTCTGCTTTGGCAAGCATTGTTTTCAGCTTAAAATCATTCAGCCAATTAACAAATCTTGTTAAGTCTATAAAATATATTAAATAATAAAATATAATTACACTTTTAAAAACATGAAAAACCTTCCCTTTGTTTCAATAATAATCCCGGTCAAAAACGAAGAACTGTTGATAGCGAATTGCTTAAAAAGTTTAAATGAATTAAATTATCCAAAAAATTTGTACGAAGTTATAGTTTCTGACGGGTTATCGACAGACAACACGGTAAAAATAGCAAAAGACTGCGGAGCTAAAGTTGTCAGCAACATAAAACAAACAGTAGCGCCGGCCAGAAATGTAGGTTTTAATTATTCCAAGGGTGATATAATAGCGTTTTCTGACGCGGATTGCGTTATGGACAAAAACTGGCTTCTTAACGCGCTAAAATATTTTGAAGATGAATCAGTCGCGGGTGTCGGCGGACCGAATTTGGCGCCAGAAAACGAATCTCCTTTTGGAAGAGCTGTTAGATTTTTATTTTTATTTGGAAGTTTTATGTCAGGCTCCGTGTATGTGTCTGATTCGCAAATAATTAAGCAAGCGATAAGCCTTCCCGGATGCAATGCTATTTACAGAAGAGACGCGCTAAAAAAAATAATGCCAACAGACGAAACCTTGTTGACATGCGATGATGTGGAGATGAATTACCAAATATTAAAGAAAGGGTATAAACTGCTATATACTCACGATGTAATAGTTTGGCATTATAGAAGAGATAACCCCAAAAAATTTTGGCGGCAAATATACAGATATTCAATCGGCCGGCTGCAATTAGGTAAAAAACGCAAAGATGGAATAAATTTAATCCATGCAATATTCGGGTTGGCCATACCGTTATTTATTTTCTTGATAATCTTTGCCTTTATCTTGAATCCTGTTTATCCGCTGTTCCTAATGGGCGCCGCTTTAATTATGACTGGTATTTTCGCTTACTTAAGTTTCGTCCAAGAAAAATCTTTTAAAGTGCTGCTTAATGCATTTTTAGTAATGATAATTTTTATATTTGCTTGGTCATCGGGATTTTTAAGGGAATTATTGTTCCCAATAAAAAAAGCAGCTGGCAAATAAAATTAAAATTTCCGCAACAATTTAGGAATAAAACCTGTTAGAAAAGTATCGCTTGTCGGCGGTATTAAGCTGCCGACTATGACAAAATTATTTACCTCCGACCTCGTTAATGGTTGTTTCTGCTATGGCGCAAACAAATCAAATGTTTTTTATTATGTAAAGCAACCCACAAGCGCTTATTCAATTTTTTCTTTCAACATGACGGCTCCAACCATACCGACAACCAACAATGTCCCGGTTAAAATAATCCTAGCCAAAAATGCTCCGGCGGTGCTTAAGACGATTGAATAATTAAGTAAATTTAAAATATAAACGACTCCCAGCTCCCCCACCCCCAAACCTCCCGGAATAAAAGTAATAAGAGTTGCGGCTATCGCTATAACCTGAGCCGCGGCGACATGAAAAAAAGGCGCCAACATTATTGATTTAAATATCAAATAAAAAGAGAAAAATTCAAAAAACCAACAAACTAAAGTCAAGGGTATCATGAATTGATACACTTTTTTATTTTTAAACAAAGACAAACTATTATAAAAAATTTTTAATTCTTTTTCAACAAATTCTAAAAATTTTTTAACTAAAAAATATTTCTTTAATGGATTAAAAGCCCTAATTATTTTTAAGGATATTTTCGGCGAAGTGATTATTACAATTAGAAAAAAAATCAACAAAATAAATCCGATTAGCGCCCACTTAAAAACAGATAAAATTAAACCGTTCGCGGCAACAGCCTTTATCAGGCAAATGGCAGCTAAGGTAAAAATTGATGTAAATATTATTAAGTCAAAAAGTCTGTCCAGTATTATAACCGAAAAGCCTTGTCCCACGGGAATTTTTAAATATTTTTTAAGAATAAGAGGGGTGGCTGCTTCACCTGATTTTAAAGGGGTGATATTGCTCATTAAGCAATTTATAAAATAAAACGGCAATAATTCTTTATACTTTACTTTGTGGCCTATGGTTCTAATTAACAGAAACCACTTAAACGCTCTGGTAAACATTAGCAATAGATACGCTAAGAACCCATAAATTAAAAAACTGATTTTTACTTTTGAGATGATTTTAATAATTTCCTGAAATCCGATACGCTTAATTAAAAAAAACAGAAGAAAAGCTCCGAAAATAAAAAAAATTAATTTAATTAATTTTGTCAGATTGGATTTGCGTTTAACCATAGAATATTTTAAGCATATTTAAAAACGCTTTGAAATAATAAATTAATTCTCCTAAAGATCTGATTTTAAATAATTGGGAAAATACATATTTCGGCCTAATGTAAAATTCTCTGTATGCCCTGGCGATATATTTTTTCAATTCCTTAATCGGCACATTTTCTTCGTATAAAAAAAGAGGTTCTTGATCCCAATTAAGACGATATAAATCACGGTCGCTGGATGTATAATGAATTATTTTCCCTTTGCTTTTTAGTCTTTCTTTCACTATCTCTTTGAGCGTAGTATCCGGGAATATAGTTGTTAAGCTCCATTCAGTAAAATCGGGATTGAGTTCTTTCGCAAATTTTAGGGATTTTTCTATCGTCTCCTTGGTTTCCCCCGGCAGCCCAAGCATAAAATACGCTAAACTTCTTATTTTCGCTTCTTTTGTCCATTTAAATGCTTGTTTTATCTGCTCTATGGTTACCCCCTTTTTTATGGTGTCTAATAAATCCTGCGAAGATGATTCCGCTCCATACGAGATAAGCCAGCATCCTGCCGCTTTCATTCTTTTTAGAAGATGTTCGCTGACTAAATTCACCCGAGTGGTGCATGACCAAGGAATTTTTATTTTCCGTTTTAAAATTTCATCGCAAATTTCCTCTGCTCTTTTCATGTCCAAAGTGAAATCATCGTCATAAAATTTTATTTCTCTAATGCCGTATTTTTTTATCATTTCTTCAATCTCATCCACTACATTAACCGCGCTTCTCATTCTTAATGTTTTGCCGAATACTGACTTTGAGCAAAAAGCGCAGCTAAATGGACAGCCCCTTGAGGTGATTAAGTGCATATAAGGATTTTTTCTTCCATAAGGCGGATGGGTTGTATATTTATCAAGAGGAAACTTATGTCTTGCCGGGAAAGGAATTAAATCAAGATTTTGAATTAACTCTCTTGGAGGAGTTGCCAATATTTTACCGTTTTCCCTGTAGTATATTCCCTTGACATCACGCGGATTTTTTTTGCTCTCCAAAGTTTTTACTAATTCTACCATGGTTATCTCTCCCTCCCCTTTAACGGCAAAATCAAGCTCAGAAATTTTTTTAAGGGTTTCTTCGGGAAGAGCTGAAAGATGCGCTCCTCCGGCAATAATGGTGGACTTGGGGAGAGCTTCGCGTATCAATTTTATTATTTTTTGACCGGCATAAAAAGTGGCAGTCATTATAGTTATGCCCACAATATCCGGATTTATTTCAATAACCTTTCTTTTTAATTCATCATCAGTCATTTTTACGGCATCAGTATCTATGACATCTACGGGGATTTTATTTTTTTCCAAGACAGCCGCGATATATCCTAAGCTCAACGGCAAGAGAGGATTTTTGATTCCTGATGTTGGATTAATTAATAGTATTTTCATATTTTTGGCAAACAAAAAAAAGTTCGGTATCTTTTTTGAAAAACCGCCCCAAAAATTTAGAAATTTTCGGATACAATTTATTTAAAAAATTAATTCTTCTTGGAATTAAATATTTTAATTTTCCAAAATGCCTAGGCTTAAAAAAACTTAGCTCCTCAAAATAATTTATTTTAAAATCGCAGTCGTAAAGCAATTGCTTTATTCTCGTTGGAGAGGTTACGAAACAATGCGTATAGTCTATGTCCCAAAAATCCATTCCCCATGTAAGGGCATTAGGACAACGAAATATTAGAACACCGCCTTTTTTAAGAACCTTGGCACAATCTGAAATAAACTCATATGCTTGGCGAGGATTGTCCATGTGCTCTAAAACATGGGAATGAACCACTGCGTCAAATATTTCTTTTTCAAAAGGTATTGGCGGGACAAATATTTGCTTGACATAATATCCCTTTGCTCCGAGCTGATCGCATAGTTTTTTCTGCGGTTCTATTCCAAAATATTGAATTCCTCCCCTCTTCTCGCATGCTCTGGCAAAAGTCCCCTTACCGGAGCCAATCTCTAAAAGTTTAATATTTTGTCCTTGAGGAACAAAACTCAAAACTAGCTCATCCCTAATTTTTTCAAATTCATTTTGAACAGCTAGTATTTCATTATAAACAATATTTTTTTCTTTTATATGCATGCCATCGGCAAAATTTTTATAGTAACTCATAATTTTAAATTATACAAACTGATTTTTAAGCTATTAATTTGTCCTGTTTTAAAAATCATTCAATAAAATCTAAGATTAAACCCTTTAAAAAACTTTCTAGCTAGGTTAAAAATCTGTCATAATCAACAATCTGACGCCGCCAATACGCAATACCTTCCCGGCTCCCGATGGTTCATGACTATATTTTTAAATATTCCTTAACAAATTAAAGCCTGATTTAAAAAGCTGAACCAATTCTCCGGGAGATTTTATTTCCTTTATTTTTCTGAAAATATAAGTCGGCCTTAAATAAAACTTTTTATAAGCGATTTTACTTGCTTCTTCTATTTCTTTTTTGGTTAAACCAGGATATTCAACTAGCGCGCAGCCGCTATTATAATCTTCCCAATTGTCAGATGCCAGCCAGCCTTTTTCTTTAAGGAAATTGTAAAATTCCGTTCCTGGGTAGGGAATGGCCACCGGGAATTGAGCATAGTCAGGATTTAATTTTAAAACAAATTTTATAGTTTCTTTTATCGTTTCTTTTGTTTCCCCCGGAAGTCCGAACATGATTGTGGCATGCGTCTTAATGCCGGCTTTTTTTGTTTCTCGGAAAGCTGATATTATTTGTTCAACGGTAATTTTTTTATTAACGTTTTTTAAAATGGCCGTGTTAGCGCTTTCCACTCCGTATCGTATTATGCGGCAGCCTGCTTCAGCCATTTTTTTAAGCAGCTCCGGAGAAACGGTATTGACCCTGGCCAAACACTCAAAAGGTAAATTTATCTTGCGTTTTATTATCTCATCGCAAATCGCGATAACGCGCCCGGGGTCAACGGTAAATGTATCGTCATCAAAATAATATTCTTTAATTTTATATTCTTTTTTTAAAAATTCTATTTCATCAACAACTTTAATCGGATTTCGCGCTCGAAAAAATCTTCCGTACATCAGCTGCGGCCAAAGGCAAAATGTGCAGCTAAAAGGGCATCCCCTGCTGCTTATAAGCCTTAAAGTGGGCGTACCCACGAATAATGGCTCAAAATATTTATTAACCGGGAGAAAATGCCGGGCAGGGAATGGAAGTTCGTCTAAATTTGGGATATGTTCCCGGTCTTCATTTCTAATAATTTTGTCCTCTTTTCTATAAGTAATCCCTTTTATTTTTTCAAAATCATTGTTATTCTTAATGTTGAAAGCAATATCATAAATCGTGTAATCATATTCTCCTCTTAAAATTATGTCAACATGCGCGTTTTCGGCCAATAATTGTTTATCAAGAGCGGTTGCATGAGGGCCAGCCAAAGCAATTTTTGCCTGATTATTTTTTTCTTTTAAAATACGGGCTGTTTCCAAATCTAAATTAATGGAAGGCGTTGAAGTTTGAAGAACTATGAGCCCCGTATCTTTATTTACTTTTTCTTTTAATTGTTCAATGTCTATATAATCCGGCCGACAATCAATCAACTCCACTTCTAAATTGTTTTTTTCCAAGACAGCCGCGGCATAAGCCAAAAACAAAGGCTCTTGGCAAGCGCCTCCAGTAGATTTAGACGGCCACCGGCCGCTTCTTTCAAAACCCCTCTCTGCCGGCGGATTAATTATTAGTGTTTTCATTTTTTATGGCTTTTAATATGCTTATTAATCCCAGAAACATATTTTTTATCTGGGTAAAGGAACGAATTCTGAATATTTGTTTAAGAATGTAACTTGGCCTAAAATAAAACTGCCGATAAGCTTTTCTGTACATGGCTTCCACTTCGCTTGGAAGCGCTACTTCAGGGCAAGTAAATATCATTTTACCGGTAGAATGATGATAATCGCTCCAGCCGGTAAAATTAATTTTACCGGTTTTTTTAATGAAGTCCCATAATTTTGTGCCTGGATAAGGCGTGGCAATAGTGAAAGAAGCTAGGTCTAAATCCAATTCTTTCGCTAAATTAATGGTTCTGGCCATGCTCTCTTTATTGTCGCCTATTAAGCCGAATATAAAGAACCCTGTTACGGTAATGCCGGCTTTTTTCGTTAATTTAACAGCTTCTTTGATTTGCGCGATTGTTGTGTGCTTAGGGATTTTATCCAAAACTCTTTGATCGCCGGATTCTATTCCGAAAGCGAGATAACCACAGCCGGCTTTTTTTAGTTTTTCAATAAATCGAGGGGTAATTTTATCCACTCTTAAGCCATTGGAACAGCGAATAAGAATATCTAACTTCCTTTCCGCGATTTCATCTAATATTTTTTCCGCCCTGTCTAAGTCAAAGTTAAAAAGGTCGTCATAAATATCTAATTCTTTTATATTATAATTGTTTTTTAAAAATAATATTTCATCAATAACATTTTCAACGCTTCTCTGGCGGACTGCAAAACCAAAAGTTTTTTTAAAGCAGTAGTTGCAATCATAAGGGCAGCCCCTGCTAGTAAAAATTCCTGTCCAGGGAAAATGTTGAGTATTTGCTGATTTATACGGTAAATTTACTCCATTACTTAAAAGCAAATGCCTGGCCGGAAAAGGCAGTTTATTGACATCAAGCGGCGGCCTTGGCGCAGTAATTTTAATATCATTATTATCAAGATAGGCAATGCCCTTGATGTCGTTCAAATTTTTTCCTTGAACTATCTCTAGCATCGTATATTCACCTTCTCCTAAAACCACTATTTTAAATCCTTGCCTTAATAACTCTTCTGGCATAGCGGTGGATTGATTGCCGCCTGCGATAGTTATAATATTTTTAGGTAAATGCTGTACTACATCAACGCAATACTCATGAGCCGGTGTTAAAATACTGATCCCCACTATTGCGGGATCAACTTTTTTTATATGATCTACCACCTGCTTAACGGAAAAATTTAATGCGTTGGCATCCAAGATCTCAACATTGATTTTATTTTGTTCTAAAACCGCGGCAATATAAGCCAATCCTACGGGAGGATTCACACCCCAAGCCCCGGATTTTCTTTGATGATGATAGTTTGGTTGAATTAATAACACCTTGCTTTCCATTGTGCTTATTAACTAAGACTTCTTCCTTATTAGAAAGAAGTCGTGATTTAATACTCTTTAAAAGTCAACTTAATATTCAATCATATTATACATTATGCTGCTCTGAGTGTCTAGTTATAAATAAATGCCTTACTTATCAAAATACAGTAAAAAACATAAATAAGCCCTAAAAACTTTATGTCCGGCGCGAAATGCAATAGTGCATAAGTTGGCTTTTTCACTTTTTTTATGGTATTATAAATTAAGCTAACTTTAAAATTAATTAATTAGTATATTCTATGAATACTATGAATAAATTAGTAAATAAATTTGTTGTGATTATTTTTTTTACTGCTCTGCTAACCAGTTTCTTGTTAAATCTAAAATTTTTTGGCAATCCGCCATTGCCGGGCGGAGATGATTATTATTACAGCTATGCCGCCCAAAATTTATTAGAAAAAGGCAGCTTGTTTAATGATAAAAACGAGCCAACCGCCATGGCCGATTCGGCTTATCCTTTGTTTTTGGCTGGACTTTATAAAATTTTCGGCATGGAAAACTATGACGCAATCAGAATCGCGCAAATTATATTATTCGCCTTAACTGCTGTTTTAGTTTATAGCATCGCCAAAACTATTTTTAAAGACGAGAGATTAGGATTTGGCGCCGGCTTTTTATTTGCCTTCTTTTTCCCCTTGGCCGGATTTACCATAAGAGTAATAAGAGAACCTCTAATGGCTTTTTTAATAGTTCTCTCAATTTGGCTGCTGGTAAAAGCCCAACAGACATTAAAATTTAAATGGTTTGCCCTATCCGGACTAAGCGTGGGGCTGATGGCTTTAACTAACTCCATCGCCCAGCCATTTGTTTTATTTGTTATCCTAGGCTTTATTTTAATTTTCGGCCGCGATTTTTTGGCTAAACGCCAACTGCTAAGAGTAGGATTGTTTCTGGCGTGTTTTCTGACCATAACGATCGGCTTTCTCTATCACTTTCATTGGGAAAAAGGCACCGATCCATTAATTTCAAAATTCGCTGTTTTGG
>Ga0180732_1000564_pt1 | contig 29979 bp, 27 predicted proteins | sample KR11_01MetaG_FD_148674 | JGI IMG/M metagenome (GOLD analysis project Ga0180732, IMG submission 148674) | Groundwater microbial communities from the Olkiluoto Island deep subsurface site, Finland - KR11_0.1 MetaG | ecosystem: Environmental > Aquatic > Deep subsurface > Groundwater | place... | reverse complement strand
TCTGCCACTGTCAAGCCAGTAAAGGCAAGAAAGTGTTTTGGGCTTTGTTTTAAATTGTTGTATCTCATATACTTCTATTTTACCAGAAATTGAGGTAAATGAGGAGCTATTGTGCAACAGGTCTATACTAATACGAATAAGCGGTTTTTGTCAACTATTTTGCCGGAAGAAAATTTTTTTCAGCTTGTCAATTCGGCCTATTTATGTTAAATTGAAAAGATAAAACACCAAATACATTATACTTTTATGAATGAGGATAAAATGGAAAAAATCGTGTCCTTAGCCAAGCGCCGAGGTTTTATATATTCGGGAAGCGAAATTTACGGGGGGCTTGCCAATAGCTACGACTATGGTCCTTTAGGCGCGGAATTATTTAACAACATTAGAAATTTATGGTGGAAAATGTTTGTTCAAAGGAGAGGCGATGTGGTTGGCATAAGAGGTCCGATAATAATGAATCCGAAAGTTTGGGAAGCGTCAGGGCATATTAAAAATTTCACCGATTCTTTGGTGGAGTGCAAGGTTTGCCATGCGCGCTTGCGCGCTGACAAACCAAACGATATAAAAGAGCATAAAAAATCTCATTCCGGAAAAAAAGTGGAATGGACTGACCCTAAAAATTTTAATTTATTATTCAAAACTTTTATCGGTCCTACGGAAGATAAAACAGCCGTGGCTTATTTGCGCGGCGAAACTGCTCAGACAATGTTTACCGATTTTAAGCTGGTGCTGGATACTATGCGGCGCAAATTGCCTTTTGGCATCGCGCAAATCGGCCGCTCGTTCCGCAACGAGATTACCACCGGGAACTTTATTTTTCGCATGAAAGAATTTACAATCGCGGAACTGGAATATTTTGTTGAACCGGGAACCGATGACCGCGCGTTTGAAGAATGGCTTAAATACCAGCAGGATTTTTTTACTTCGGATTTGGGAATTAAAAAAGAAAATATTAAAATCGTGGATTTGCCCAAAAGCGATTTGGCGCACTATTCCAAGCGTACCGCGGATACTTATTATAATTTTCCGTTTGGCTGGGATGAAATGGCAGGGATTGCCAATCGGACCGATTACGACCTCAAAAATCACATTGAATTATCAGGAGCAAACTTAAAATACAAAGATCCGGAAACAGGCAAAGAGTTCATTCCTTATGTGATTGAACCGACCTTTGGAATGGACAGATTAATGCTGGCGACATTAGTTGATTCTTATGAGGAAGTAAGCGGCGGCCGAACCACAACAACGGAAAGCGCGAAAGAAAAAGAAGTAGTTCTGCATCTTGCGCCTCGCATAGCGCCGATCAAAGCCGCAGTTCTGCCTTTGGTTAAAAAAGAGCCGCTCAAAAAACTAGCAGAGGAAATTTACAGGGACATTAAAGAAGAGTGGATGGCGCAATACGATGAAGTCGGTTCTATCGGCAGGCGCTATCGGCGCCAGGACGAAATCGGCACGCCGTTCTGCATTACGGTTGACTTTGATTCGCTTGAGAAAAACGATGTCACTGTCCGCGACCGCGACACTATGAAGCAGGACCGCGTCAAAATCGCGGAGCTGATTGATTATTTGGAGGAAAAGCTGGCTTAGGTTGCAGTAGGGTTTGTGGTATAATTAATTTGCTTTAAATTTAATAAAATAATGTGAATAAAGAAATTAAAAACATAAAAAAAGATTTAGATTTTGTAAAAAATATCTATTTAAGGCTCCTGACAATACTACCAAGTTTTAATATTACAGATAGAAAAATTTTACCTTATGGATTAAAGGCGCATACCAGATCCGTTAGTTGGCTTATTGAGCAAGTTATTACTCAACAGACAAAATATCATGCTAAAAAACTTGGTGTAGATGAAGTAAATTTTGATTTTCCCGATACATCTTTACATGATTGTGAAATAATCGTTAATCATAAAAGTTATTTTATAAATGTAAAAATTCATAATATAAAAGGCAAAGAAAATAAAAATGATATAGCTGCGGTAGAAAAATTATATTTTCAATACAGCGTTAATAAGAATTACACCTTGATATATGCTTGTTTTGGCATTAGATTTGAAAATATAAAAATAAGTTTTATTAAAGATTATTTGGAAATATTTTCACCACAATTTTTGCCGATTTATGTGAACCCAAGAAATGATAAGGTACAGGCTACTTACAAACACGATAAGATTTACAGAACAAGAGATGAATTTTTGAAAACGCTTAAAGAAAAATCAAAAAGCATTATTTTAAAATAAAAACAGAGTTTATGAATAAAATTTTTAATGAAGATGTTTTATTGGGAATAAATAAAATAGAAGATAATTCTATTGATTTGATATTGACCGACCCCCCGTATTGTTTAGGAAAGGATTACGGCAACGACTCTGATAAAAAATCATCTAACGAATATTTAGAATGGACATACCAATGGATTGACGCCGTTTTGCCAAAATTAAGAGATTCGGGCAGTTTTTATATTTTCTTAAGCTGGCAATATTCGCCGGAAATATTTGTTTATTTAAAAAAGAAATTAAGAATGGTTAATGAAATTATTTGGGACAGGCGAGTTCCCAGTATGGGCGGCTCAACGAGAAAATTTTCTTCCGTTCATGATAATATAGGTTTTTTCGTAAAAAACAATGATTATTATTTTGATTTAGACAGTATAAGAATTCCTTATGACGAGGAAACAAAAAAAGCTCGAACGAGGTCTATTTTTATCGGTAAAAAATGGCTAGAAATAGGTTATAATCCAAAAGATTTATGGAGTTCTTCAAGAATACATGCTCAAGATCCGGAAAGGGAAAATCATCCTACGCAAAAGCCGCTTGAAATAATAGAAAGAATTGTAAAAGCCAGTTGTTCAAAAAACGGAATTGTTTTAGATCCTTTTATGGGAACAGGAACAACAGCTATTGCTTGTTTGGCAAACGATAGGCAATATGCTGGGTTTGAAATAAACAAAGAATATTACAAAGTAATAATGAACAGGATTAAAAAATATAATAGCCGGCCAACATTATTTCAACAACAAAAAAAAATGGTTAATGATATTCATTCCCAGTCATCTTGCCTTTTTACCAAAACTTTAACTACGCATAAATGCCGTTAGTTTTTAAAACTTATCTGAGAATCTCGCATCCATTATTTATAATTTGATAATTCTTAGTAATTTAAAGTATAAAAAGTTAAACCTATGACCATACAACAAATTTACGATTTAGCGATTAAAATGGGAATAAACGCGGATCCCCGCGGGAAAAAAAAGATTGGCGAAATTATGACAAGGAGAAAAAAGCAGTACGAGAAAATGGGGGAGGATGAAAAGAAATATTATAACAAGGAAAAGCTTAATAATCCTTATCCGGATTCAATGGTTTTTGTCGGTTCTCCGGATAAAAAAGTTAAAAAGGTCTTGGCGGGAATTGACATTGAAACGCCTGAATTGCTTTTGGCCGACCGGTTGGGTGATATTGATCTTGCGATATCGCATCATCCGATATGGCCTTATGTTCCGGAAGTTATGGAATTTCAGACAGATTATCTCAGTAAGTGCGGAGTGCCTATAAATATCGCCGAACAGCTTACGCGGGAAAGGGCGAAAGAAGTTGAAAGAACGACAAAACCGTTAAATCATATGAGGAAAACAGATGCGGCGAAATTGTTAAATTTATCCTTAATCGCTCCCCATACCCCGCTGGATATTTTGGCCTTTGATTTTGTGGATAAATTAATAAAGAAAAGGAAGCCGGAATACGTGGAAGACGCAATCAAGATATTAATGGAAATTCCCGAATATCAGGTTGCCGCGAAAGAGGGATTCGGCCCGTCTTTATTTTTTGGCAACAAAGAAAACAGAGCCGGTAAAACAATAGTCGGATTCGTGGGAGGAACCAGCCCTTCGCATAAGATCTATGAAAAGCTGGCTCAAGCAGGAATCGGCACTTTAATAGATATGCATCTGGGAGAAGAAGGTAAAAAAGAAGCGGAAAAGCATCATATGAATATTATCGTTGCCGGACACTATTCCTCCGATTCCTTGGGAACAAATTTGTTTTTGGATGAATTGGAGAAAAAAGGAATTGAAGTAATTCCCTGCTCGGGGTTAATAAGGGTAAAAAGATTTTAAAAGAGATAATAATTATGCCGATTAAAATAAAACAAACAACATGGAATCTCAAGCCGCTTTTTAAAAGCGATAATGATCCGGCAATGGCGGAAGCAAGAAAAATAGTTGAGAGGGAAAGCTATAAATTTATCAATAAATGGCGAGATCGCGCGGATTATTTGGAAAATCCCGCGGTGTTGAGGCAAGCATTGGATGAATATGAGAATTGGCTTAAGTTTTATGGGACCGACGGTAAGGAAGGAAATTATTTTCATTTGCGCGCTTCGCAGGATCAGAACAGTTCGAAATTGAAGGCAAAGTTTAATCAAGTTCAAGAATTCAGTAATAAAATATTAAACGATATTCAATTTTTTCTTCTAAGAGTTTCGCGGATTGATATAGAATTGCAAAAAAAGTTTTTGGAGTTTGAGGGTTTAAAAGATTATAAGCATTTCTTGGAAAAAATATTTTCCGAGTCAAAATATTTGCTAAGCGAGCCGGAAGAAAAAATTATGAATCTTAAAGTTTTACCGGCATATATAAATTGGGTGAATATGACCGAAGGGTTTTTGGCAAAAGAAGAGAGGGAAGTGCTGGGAATCGATGGCAAAAAAGCGAAGAAAAATTTTTCTGAGATTTTAAATTTGACGAGCGATAAAAAAAGGCGAGTGAGAGATGCCGCCGCTACCGCAGTAAACGACATTTTCAGGAAAAATGCCGATGTCGCGGAGGCGGAAATGAATTCTGTAATGGCGGATAAAAAAATTAATGATGAGTTGCGACGGTTTCCGAGGCCGGATTCGGCGATGCATTTGAGCGATGATATTGCGAGTGAGGTTTCCGATGCTTTGGTTGGCGCGGCAAGCGCGAGGTTTAATATTTCCAAGAGATATTATCGGCTAAAAGCTAAACTATTCGGCGTAAAAAAACTAAAATATCATGAACGCAGCGTGGAATATGGGAAAATTGACAAGAAATATTCTTATCAGGAAGCGGTTGATTTTGCGCATGATGTCTTTGAAAAAACTGACAAAGAATTTACCGATATTTTTAAGAAATTTATTTTAAACGGCCAAATAGACGTTTTTCCCCGGAAAGGAAAATCCGGCGGCGCTTTTTGTTCTCAGCGCTCAATGACTCAGCCCACTTATATTTTAATGAATTTTACCGGCAGGATGCGCGATGTTTTTACCATTGCTCACGAGAGCGGGCATGGCATTAATAATGAACTGATGAGAAAAAAGCAGAATGCGCTTAATTTCGGCATAACTCTTTTCACTGCTGAAATGTCTAGTAAGCTTATGGAGAGTTTTGCGTTTGAAGAAATGCTGAAAGAAACGAGCGGCGAAGCGCGTTTGGCGATTATGATGATGATTTTGGATGATGATATCGGCCATATTTTTAGCACGGCCGCGAGAAATATATTTGAGCGCGAAATGCACGAAGAATTTCGGCGTAAAGGATATTTATCAAAAGAAGAAATCGGCGGATTGTTTAAAAAGCATGGGCAAAGATATATGGGCAGCGCGGTAGAGCAGTCTTTGGGCGCGGAGAATTGGTGGATGCATATCACGCACCTTAGGGTTTTCTTTTACAATTATCAATATGCGGCTGGGATTTTAGTTGCTAAGTTTTTTGCGAAGTCGGCCAGAAAAAATCCGGAATTTATTGTGAAAATAAAAGAATTTTTATCTGCCGGAATATCTGATTCGCCTCAAAATTTGCTTAAAAATATGGGCATAGATATTACCGGCAAGGAGTTTTGGAATAAAGGAATTGATGAAGTGGAAAATTTGCTGGATGAAACTGAGAAATTGGCGAAAAAATTAGGGAAAATATAATTCAAATTTTTAAAAATATAATCTTTTCAAGGGTTGTGTTTTTTAGTTTTTATGCTAGAATAAGGATAGATTGTTATTAATGACAAATGAAATTCAAATTTTCAATTTTCAAGCACCAATTTTCAATGAAATCCCAATGACTCAATTTTCAAACGATAAAAAATAGATCATTACCCGCTCGCAGCGGGTCTGCCGAAGGCGGAAAAATTAAAATATTGAAAATTCACCCCGTTAGAAATTTCCAAGAATTTTCAGTAAAAAATAATTTTTTATTATAACCTCTGTTGTTTTAGGATTTCTAACGGGGTTCATTGTAAATTGAAAATTGATATTTGAAAATTAAGAGCAATTTATTGAGGATTATAGTTTGGTTTAATATTGGGGCTTATATTTTAGTGTTTTGACATTGATTTAGATAATTTATGCATCAAAAAACAATTCTAAAAAATGGGCTTCGCGTGATTATCGCGCCGATGGCGGGGACGAAAACCGCCACGGTTTTGGTAATGGTGGGAACTGGCGGAAAATATGAGACGAGAGAGACGAGCGGTATTTCGCATTTTTTGGAGCACTTGTTTTTCAAAGGCACAAAAAAACGGCAAACGACAAGCAAAATTGCCGAAAGCCTGGAAATTTTGGGCGCTGATTATGATGCTTTTACTTCTAAAGAATATACCGGTTTTTACGCTAAAACAGCCAATTTTAATTTTGATAAATCCGCGGAAATAATTTCCGATATTCTGATTAATTCGCTTTTTTTCAAAGAAGAAATAGAGCGCGAACGGGGAGTGATTTTGGAAGAAATTAAAATGATCAAAGATGATCCGCCGCGCTATATCGGCGATTTGTTTGAAATATTATTATACGGCGATACTCCGGCCGGCTGGGATTTCGGCGGAACGCCGGAAACTGTCGGGAGTATTGCGCGCGAGCAAATTTTAAAATATTTTAAAAGCCAATATGTGTCCAAAAATATTGTAATCTCTGTAGCGGGAGCGGTTAATGAAACTGATGTTTTAAGGGAGGTAAAAAAATATTTTGGCGATTTTAACGGCAGAGATTTTAAGCGGAAAGATCCGGTAAAGGAAAAGCAAGAAAAACCGCAAGTTTTGCTGTATAATAAAAAGACAGACCAAACTCATATTAGTTTGGGTGTAAGGGCGTATAGTATGGCTCACGCTGACAGGCATGTCTTGGCGCTTTTGGGAATTATTTTGGGCGGGGGAATGAGCTCGCGGCTTTTTACTTCAGTTAGAGGAGATTTGGGGTTAGCGTATTATATTTATTCCAGCTCGGATTTGTACACTGATTGTGGGTATTTTACCACTCAGGCCGGCATTGATGCTAAAAATGTGGAAAAAACCGTCGGCATAATCCTTTCCGAATACAAAAAAATCGCCGAAAAAGGTCCTGCAGCCGCGGAATTACAAAAAGTAAAAGATTATATCAAGGGCAGAATGATAATGAGTCTGGAGTCATCTTCGGCAATGGCGAGCTTTTTCGCGGGTCAGGAAATTCTGGAAGGAAAAATCTTGACTCCGGAGGAAAAAATGGCCAAAATTGACGCGGTAAGTGTTGATGATATCCAGCGCGTGGCAAAAGATATTTTCAAAAACGAAAAATTAAATTTGGCGGTGGTTGGGCCGCTTAAGAAGAAGGATGAGGAGAGATTAGGGAAGATACTGAGGTTGTAAATTACTAATGACCAATTTCCAATTTCTAATTTCTAATAAAATCCCAATAACTAATGCCTAAATTAGACATTTTGACATTAGACATTGATTAGAAATTAGGAATTGGAATAATTAGAAATTTGATAAAAACTTACATCAATTCAATTTATTTAATATAAGTTTGACAAACTAAAAATATGGAACCTCTCAAACTCGAAATCTCCTGCCAAACAATTTTTAAGATAATTTTCGCGGTAGCAATAGCGGCATTTTTGTTTTCAGTCCACCAAATCATTTTGGCGCTTTTTGCCGCGTTTGTCATTTCAACGGTAACCAATCCCCTGACAGATACACTGGAAAGGAAAAAATTTCCGCGCGCCTTAGCCGCCTCACTTATATATCTCGGAATTCTGTTTTTGCTTGCTTTGCTATTTTTCGCCATTATGCCGTCTTTAATTAAAGAGGTTTCAAGTTTAGCGTTGCATTTTCCGGAATATATCGCGGAAAATGTAGCGAAGTACCCCATTTTGGAACAATACGACATAAAAACAAACATTGATAAAATTGTTTTATCGGTCTCGGATTTTCTTAAAGCCCAATCTTTTGACCTTTTTGTTTCCACCGTTTCCGCTTTGGGCAATTTATTCTATGTGTTTTTGGTTCTGACAGTATCTTTTTATCTGACAATTGAAAAAAACTTGCTGAAAAGATATTTTAAAAAAGTGGTGCACAGCGACCATCACGAGAATCTGATAAAAATTTTTGACGAAGTGGAATCTAAAATGGGAAGATGGTTTATGGGCCAATTGGTTCTGAGCGCGATTACCGGCACGGCGATATTTTTAGGACTAACCATTTTAGGCGTTCCTTTTGCTTTTTCCCTGGCTGTTTTGGCGGCTGTTTTGCGGTTTATACCGTTTTTGGGAGCGCTGATTTCCGACACGCTCGGTATTTTAATCGCCTTTTTAAATTCGCCGATACTGGGAGTCGCGGCGTTTCTAATGTATTATATTATTCAGCAAATTGAGTCCTATATTCTTATACCGATAGTTATGCGGCAGACAATCGGGCTTAATCCGATTATAGTAATTACCGCCGTGGTCGCGGGCGGCCAATTGGCCGGAGTTGCCGGAGCGCTTTTAGCCATTCCCATTACTTTGGTTGCCGTGATTTTGGCAAAACGACTTATTCTGAAAGAAAAAATTTAGATATTTTATGCAAAACAAGAAATTCTATATCACGACTCCGATTTATTATGCTAACGCAAAACCGCACATAGGCCATGCCTACACGACTGTTGCCGCGGATGTTTTGGCGCGGTTTCACAGATTGCAGGGCGAAGAAGTTTTTTTCTTGGCGGGGTTAGATGAGCATGGATTAAAAATCCAAAGAATTGCCGAAAAAGCGGGAAAAAATCCGCAAGGATTCGTCAATGAAATCAGTCAAGAGTTTAAAAGACTCTGGGACAAATTAAATATTAAATACGACGGCTTTATAAGGACTACGGCTCCGGAACACAAAAAAGCCGTTCAAAAAGCTTTGCAGCGGCTTTATGACAGGAGGTCAATTTACAAAGGAATGTATGAAGGTTTGTATTGCGTCGGTTGCGAACAATTTAAAACCGAGAGCGATCTTGTTGACGGCAAATGTCCGGATCATAATGCCGCGCCGGAACACTTAAAAGAAGAATGTTATTTTCTTAAGATGTCCGAGTTGCAGAATTCTCTTATTAAAAAAATCAAAAAAGACGAATTTCAGATTACCCCCGACAAATACAAGAAAGAAATATTGTCGTTTCTCGAGAAGCATAAATTAAGAGACATTTCGATTTCCCGAAAAAATATTTCCTGGGGAATTCCATTGCCACTTGATTCTACTCATACGATTTATGTTTGGGTTGATGCGTTTTTAAATTATCTTACCGGTATCGGATGGAAAGGAGAGCCGAATAAAATTCCCGAGCAATGGCCGCCGGACATTCAGCTTATGGGAAAAGATATTTTGCGGGTTCATGCGACAATTTGGCCGGTAATACTTCTTCATCTTGGCATATCTCTTCCTAAAAAACTTTTTACGCACGGTTTTATTCTTTCCGGCGGAAAAAAAATGAGCAAAACTTTAGGCAATACGATTGCGCCCGAGGAAATGATTGAGAAATTCGGAGTGGACGGTACTCGTTATCTATTGATGAGCGCCGGCACTTTTGGCGAAGATGTGGATTTGACAATGGAGCGAGCCGCTGGAAAATACGAGGCGGATTTGGCAAACGGGTTGGGGAATTTGGTGGCGCGGACTTTGGCAATGACGGAAAAATATTGCGAAGGAAAAATTCCGAAAATCAATAAAGATCCCGAAAAGCATCCGCTAAGAACGGATAAAAATATTCATAATTGGAAAAAGGTTTGGCAGGATTTGGATGAAAATTTAGCCAACCTCCGGCTTAACGAGGCGATTGGCTCAATCTGGAAATTTATTGCCGAAGCCGACAATTATATTGAGCGAAACAAACCCTGGAATTTGGCAAAGTTGGGAAAAACCGAAGAATTAAATTGGGCGCTATACGGACTGCTTGACGGGATTCATCAGGTTGCCTGGCAAATATATCCTTTTATACCGGAAACATCTTTGAAAATCGCCGAGGCGCTGGATATCAAAGGATTATTAAAAAAGAGCCCAAACTATAAAGATAGCTGGATTAATATCAAACCCGGTACAAAAATAAAAAAAGGCGCGGTGCTCTTTCCGCGCTTAGGGAGCAAGGTTTAGCTGAATTTTATTATGAGAATTGCTATTATAGCTATCGCCAGCAGTGATAGTCCTCCCCAATAAAAAATTGGTATAATAGCTCGAACTAGCGATGCTTGCTGTCGAGAAAAACTACTGGCACTACTATTTAGTTCTTTTCCCGCATTCATTTTTATAGAAGCCTCCTTTTATTTAACTATATTACAAATGATAAAAAAAGCAAGTATAATAGATACCCACGCTCATCTTGATTTTAAAGAATTTGACCGCGATCGCGAAGAAACGATCAAGCGGTTTTTTAAAAGCGGCGGAAAAAAAATTATAAATGTCGGCTGTGATTTAAAATCAAGCGCGAGAAGCGTCGCACTGGCGGAAAAATACGAAAATATTTTTGCTTCGGTTGGCGTGCATCCGCATGACGCGGACACATTTGACGCGGGCGCCTTGAAAAAGCTGGAAGAATTGACTGCAAGTCAAAAAGCAGTCGCCATTGGCGAAATCGGACTGGATTATTTCCGTCCCGAGTCCTCGGGATCGCCGAAAGAAAAACAAATAGAGGCATTTAAACTGCAGTTGGATCTCGCCGAAAATCACAAAAAACCGGTCATTATTCATTGCCGCGACGCGTATGTTGAATTAATAGAGATATTGAAAAACTATCAGCCCAAGGCTGATGAGCCTCGGGCTCACAAGACTCCTATTTTGCAAGGAGTAGTGCATTGCTTTTTGGGTTCTTGGCCGATCGCAGAAAAAGTTTTGAAATTAGGATTTTATATCGGCTTTACCGGAGCGATTACTTACGCGAAAGAGGCAAAGACCGTCGATGTGACCATTGCTTCAAAAATTAAATTGGACGAATTGGACGAACCCCTCGACTTCGCTCGGGGCGAACCCGAAATTTTCAAAGTCATAAAAAATATGCCTATAGATAGAATTCTCATTGAAACTGATTGCCCGTATCTCGCGCCGGCGCTGCATCGGGGCGAGCGCAACGAGCCATCGTACATAAAATATGTGGCGGAAAAAATCGCGGAGATAAAGGGAATTAGCGTTGGAGAAGTGGAAAAAGCAACAAGCGAGAACGCGAGAAAATTGTTTGGGATATAAAAATTTATAATTACAGAATTCGCCATTGTAAAAATTTTTCAATCAATTGGGGGCGGGGTGAATTTGCTGATTTGCTTAGAACTATAGAATAAAATATCTTATAGTGCGTTTTAAACGGCCGTCATGATTGTCATATAGAGGATTTGTGCTATAATTATAAATAACCTTTGGTATTTAAATGAAATTATAATTATGAAGCTTCCTATTACCGATAAATTTCTTTTTGATTTGTATAATTTCACGGAAGGAGTGGGGGAGATTTTTGACTTGTTTAGTCCGCGAACGATGAAAGAAGTTTGCTATCCGGATTTATATCGATTAAAGAAAAAATATGCGAGAGAACGGACGAAGCAGCAATTTAGCCAGTTGGTTTACTATTTGAAAAGCGGGGGATATATTAAAATTAAAAATTTGGAGCAAAAGCAAGGAGTTATTCTTACCGCCAAAGGCGCAGAAAAAGTGCTGAAGATAAAATTTAAAATGATGGATAAAAAAAGCCGGAAAGACGGCAAGTGGCAAATGATAATATTTGATATACCGGAAAGTAAAAGGCATTTAAGGGGACTGCTTCGAGAAAATCTTTATTTATTGGGCTATAAAATGCTTCAGCAAAGCGTCTGGATATGTCCTTATGATGTTTTGGAAGAAACAGAAGGGTTTTTAAGGAAATATTTTTTAGATCAATATGTAAAATTATTTTTAATTGAGGAAGTAGAGGTATAGTGTCTTTCTGACGGCCGTCAGAAAGACGAGATAAAGCAATTAAAGATATTTTTTTAAAGATATCATTAGGCGTAAAAATGTTTGGAGTTTAGCGATTATAGTATAAATTTAACGGCCGTCAGAAATGTAACATAGAATCAAATAGTTTATAGGGGTTATTGTGCGGAAAATTGTTGAAAATAAAAACAGTAGCGCGATTTTAACGGCCGTCTGAAAGACGAGATAAAAAGTAAATTATTAATTTGATTATATATAATTTATGATCAAACCCTAAGGGCACAAAGCAAAAAACAGAAAATGTTCAATTAGAATCCGTCTTAAATGAAATCAATCGAAGGATTATTACAAAGAGACAAAAAGAAAAGATTTTAAGCGAGGTATCCCGCGTGATTGGCGATATCTGTAAGGTGAACAAAAACGTTTATTATGAATAATAAATATATTTTTGAGGCAATAATAAGTTGTATTAATAATTTTTCCCGGGATAAAATCTTTATTGGAATTGATGGAGGACAAGGATCCGGAAAGTCCGTGTTTGTCGGAGAATTTAAAGATTATTTAGGAAAAAATACCGACTACAATGTTTTAAACATTGAAACAGATGATTTTCTCATTGAAAGAAATAAGCGAAGGAATCTAACCGAATCATTTTTTAATAATACCAAGAATTTGGATTTTCTTTTTGATTTTTTCAGGATGAAAAATTTATCGGAATGATTAAAAATCCGCCGCGACGGGATACATAGAGACAACAGTGATAAAATCGGGTTCAGCTAAATTATTGTTAAAACGGTGATTTGTGATAGAATTTAAAAGCAAGAAATAAGCTTTTCTTTTTATATATGTCAAAATACGACCCAAAAGAAATTGAGCCAAAGTGGTCCCGCCATAAAGGCGGGATTTCGCCCGATGGCGCGGGTTCAACAGGTATAAATAATAAATACGAGCCAAAAAATATTGAGTGTAATTGGCAAAAAAAATGGAATAAATCTGGGATTTATAAAACGCAGGATTTTTCCAATAAGCCAAAATTTTACGCTTTGGACTTTTTTCCGTATCCGTCGGGCGAAGGACTTCATGTCGGGCATACTAAGGGATATATCGCCACAGATATCGCTTCGCGAAAAAAAATACTTGAGGGTTTTAACATTCTTCACCCTATGGGTTGGGACGCCTTTGGTTTGCCTACGGAAAACTACGCCATCAAGCACAAAATTCATCCCAGAATCGCCACGGAGAAAAATATAGCCAATTTCAAAAAACAGCTCGAAAAAATCGGCTTTACTTATGATTGGGATCGGGAAATTAATACGACTGACCCGGAATTTTACAAATGGACGCAATGGATATTTTTAAAGATGTTTGAAAAAGGACTGGCTTACGAATCCGAAGAGCCGGTTAATTGGTGTCCGAGCTGCAAGACCATTCTGGCTAATGAAGATCTGGAAAACGGACGCTGCGAGCGTTGCGGCACGCAAGTGGCGCAGAAAAAAATGCGGCAATGGGTTTTAAAAATGACCGCTTACGCGGATCGCCTGCTTTATGATTTGGACAGCAAGGATTTGGATTGGGAGGACTTGATTAAGGAACAGCAGAAAAATTGGATAGGGCGTTCGGAAGGAGCGAAGGTGAAGTTCCAAATTACAAATTACAAATTACAAAAAAATACCAAATACCAAATACCAAATACCAAATACTTTATTGAGGTTTTTACTACTCGACTGGATACGATTTTTGGCTGCACTTATTGCGTGGTGGCGCCGGAACATCCCATTATCAAGAATTATGAATCAAGAATCATGAATTATGAAGAAGTGGAAAAATACATTATTCAAGCGCAGAACAAGACAGAGCTGGAAAGAACGGGACTGGCGAAAGAAAAAACAGGCGTGGAATTAAGGGGGATTAAAGCGATCAATCCTTTTACCAACGAAGAAGTTCCGGTCTGGGTGGCGGATTATGTTTTAGGGTCTTATGGAACAGGCGCCGTGATGGCAGTTCCGGCGCACGATGAGAGGGATTACGATTTTGCCACAAAATATGGCTTGCCAGTCAAAAATGTAATTGTGGCAAAAAATTTCCAATTTCCAATTTCCAATTTTCAAGCAAATCCCAAATCTCAAACTCCAAGTTCAAAACAAGCAGAAAAAGCATACAAAAAAGATGGGATTTTAATCAACTCTGGAAAATATAATGATTTAACTTCTGAAAAAGCCCGCGAAAAAATGACCAAATGGCTTGAGTCGGAGGGTATTGGCGAAAAGAAAGTAAATTACAAAATGCGGGATTGGGTTTTTTCGCGCCAAAGATATTGGGGAGAGCCTTTTCCACTAATTTTTTGCCCCAATTGCAAAAAAATAGCGGAAAGCTCCAAATCCCCCACCGTCGCTAAAGCTATGGCGGGCAAGCAAATCCCAAATTACAAACAAACACAAAATTCAAAATTTCCGCCTACGACGGACCAGCCGCAGGCTGGCAAAATTCAAAACATGGAATTTAGTTTGGGCGAAATTTTAAATCCCGGATGGATTGCCGTATTGGAAAAAGATCTGCCGGTGAAACTTCCGGAAGTGAAAAGCTACGAGCCAACCGGAACAGGCGAATCGCCACTGGCAAAAATTTCAGAATGGGTGAATGTGAAGTGTCCGAAATGCAACGGGCCGGCTAAGCGCGAAACCAACACTATGCCACAATGGGCCGGTTCAAGCTGGTATTATTTGCGATACGTTGATCCGAAAAATAAAAAAGCGCCGGTGGACAAAGAAAAAGAAAAACGCTGGATGCCAGTGGATTTATATGTGGGCGGCGCCGAACACGCCACGCGGCATCTTCTCTATGCTCGATTCTGGCATAAATTTTTGTACGATATCGGAATAGTTTCCGGAAAAGAGCCATTCAAAAGATTGGTTCATGTTGGATTGATAAACGGCGAAGACGGAAGAAAAATGAGCAAGCGATGGGGGAATGTAATCAACCCCGATGATGTTATTGCCGAATTCGGAGCAGACACACTCCGGCTTTATGAAATGTTTATGGGGCCTTTTGCGCAAAATATTTCATGGAGCACCAAAGGCGTGAATGGAATGAGAAGATTTTTAGATAGAGTGTGGGGATCAAATGTTAAATGTCAAATGTCAAACGACAAATCAAATTCAAATGACAAAATACAAAATTCTAATTTAGAAAGATTATTGCACAAGACGATCAAAAAAGTCACGGAAGACATTGAAAATTTTAAATTCAATACGGCGATTTCCGCGATGATGATTTTGTCCAACGAATTTGAAAAGTCCGCCTATGGCGGACAAAGAGCAAATTTGTTTAAGGAATATTATTCTAATTTCTTAATTCTTTTAAGCCCGTTCGCGCCGCATATTGCTGAGGAACTTTGGGAAAGTTTGGGAAACAAAAAATCAATCTTTTTGGAATCCTGGCCCAAATACAATCCGAAATTAGCACAAGAAGAAGAAATAGAATTAGTCATACAGGTCAATGGGAAAGTGCGGGACAAAATAAAAGCCGCGGCGGATATTTTAGAAGAGGAAGCAAAAAATCTGGCGATTCAAAGTGAAAAAGTTAAAAAAATAATTGACAGCAGGACGATTAAAAAGGTAGTATTTGTTAAAGGAAGATTAGTAAATATTGTTATTTAAAACCAAAACGCAAAAACCAAATATCAAAACCACAAAGCAAATACCTTAAAACAAAAAATACATTTTATAGTTTATTTGTTTTTAATCTGTGGCTTTGGTCTTTGAGATTTGGTTTTTAGTTTTAGCGAAGCGCATATGTGCGGCATAATCGGATACACGGGTCCTAAAAAAACTTTGGAAGTGCTGATTTCCGGCTTAAAAAATCTTGAATACCGCGGATACGATTCCGCCGGAATTTCCATCATTGGCGACAACAATGATATTTTTTCGTTTAAAACAAAAGGAAGAATAGCGGTTTTGGAAGAGCGATTAAAAAAGATGGGCGAGATAAGCCACAACCGCGCCGGCATCGGCCATACTCGCTGGGCGACACACGGAATTCCCAACGAAATTAACGCCCATCCGCACAAAGACTGCACGGGAAATATCTGGGTAGTTCACAACGGCATTATTGAAAATTACAGGATTTTAAGGAAGCGGCTTGAGGCGGAGGGGCATAAATTTATTTCCGAGACAGACACGGAAATTATATCGCATCTGATTGAAAAGTATTATAAAAATCCGGCGGTGGGAGGATTGGAAGAGGCGGTAAAATTGGCGCTTGGAGAAGTTATCGGCGCTTATGGCATTGCCGTCATTTCCTCTTTTGAACCGGATAAAATTGTTGCCGCCCGCTTCTCCAGCCCCCTGATTATCGGAATAGGCGACAATGAGGCCTTTGTCGCTTCAGATGTTTCGGCTGTGGTCAATCATACGCGAAAAGTGATTTATTTAGATGATGGCGAAGTCGCTGTTATTCTTCCCGACAAATATCAGATTTTTGATTTGAACAATAATTCGGAAAAGAGGGAAAAACAGATTAAAGAAATCAGTTGGGAAATAAAAGAGGCGCAGAAAGGCGGATTTTCCCATTTTCTTTTTAAAGAAATCTACGAAGAGCCGGAAGCGATAACCAACGCTATTCGCGGAAGGATAAATTTGGAAGACGGAACCGCGAAATTGGGAGGACTGGAGCTTTCGGAAAAGCGGTTTGCGGAGATAGAGCGACTGGTGATAATCGCGTGCGGGACCGCGCATTACGCGGCAATGGTCGGTGAATATATGATGGAGGAATATGCCGGGCTTCCGACCGAGGTGGAAATGGGATCGGAGTTCAGGTACCGCAAGCCGGTGCTTGATAAGAAAACCGCGGTTTTGGCCATAAGCCAGTCCGGCGAGACCGCCGACACGCTAATGGCGGTGCGCGAAGCGAAAAGAAAAGGCGCTTTTGTTTTCGGTCTGGTAAATACGGTTGGTTCCACCATCGCCAGGGAATGCGGAGTGGGGGTCTATAATCATGCCGGCTTGGAAGTGGCCGTACCCGCGAGCAAGAGTTTTATTTCCCAGCTTTCTATTCTGGCTCTTTTGACGGTTTTTTTAGGAAGACAAAGGCAGATGTCCAATACAATGGGAACAAGGATTTTAAAGGAATTGGCGAATTTGCCGAAACTGGCGGAACAAATTTTAAAACAAGACGAACTGATACGCGATTTAGCAAAAAAATACGGCGCTTATAAAAATTTTCTTTATCTGGGCAGAAAATATAACTATCCCATCGCGCTTGAAGGAGCACTGAAATTGAAAGAGCTTGCTCATTGCGTCCACGCGGAGGGATATCCGGCTGGAGAAATGAAGCATGGACCCATCGCGATGATTGACGAAGATTTTCCTTCGGTGGTGATTGCCACATCAGACAGTGTTTACGATAAAATGGTCAACGCTATTCAGGAAATCAAAGCGCGCAACGGAAAAGTTATTGCTATCGCGACCGAGGGAAACGAAGATATAAAAAATTTTACTGATGATGTTATTTATATTCCCAAAACCCTGGAAATGCTTACTCCGATTTTAGCCACCATTCCTTTGCATTTTTTCGCGTGCCATATTGGAGTTTTGAATAGATGCGACATTGACAAGCCGCGGAATTTGGCAAAGAGCGTGGTGGTGGAATAAAAAAATCATTTTAACATTTTAGCAAATTAGCAGACATTGATTTTTTATTTGATGTTTATAAAAAATGATAAATAAAAAAAGCCCCTCCTACGCCAAGGCTACGGCGGGCAAGCAAACTTTTATTCTTTCGGTCGGCGGGTCGCTTATCGTGCCTGACGAGGTGGATAGCGATTTTGTGAAAAATTTTCGGGCTTTGATTTTGAAAAAAGTAAAAAAAGGCAACAGGTTTGTTATTATGTGCGGCGGGGGAAAGATAAATGTCAGATACAACAAAGCCGCCAGAAAAGTTGTAAAAATTTCCGACGCGGATCTAGATTGGCTTGGTATCTATGTTACCCGGCTTAACGCCCAATTTATCCGACTCTTGTTCGGTGATTCGGTTCATAAAGAAATAGTCATCGATCCCACAAAAAAAATAAAAACCGCGAAACCCATTATTATAGGCGCTGGCTATAAGCCCGGCTGGTCCACGGACTACGACGCGGTAATGATCGCCCAAAAAAACGGGGCAAAAACCGTTATCAATCTTTCCAATATTGACTATGTTTATACCGATGATCCGCGCAAAAATCCAGACGCGAAGCCGATTAAAAATATCAACTGGAAAGATTTTCGGAAAATAGTCGGCAATGTCTGGAAGCCGAGGATGAACAAGCCCTTTGATCCTATTGCCAGCAAGCTTGCCCAGAAAAATAAAATAAAAGTTATTATTTTAAACGGGAAAAATTTCAAAAATTTTGAAAATTGTTTGGAGGGAAAAAATTTCAAGGGTACGGTGGTAGAATAGAAATGAAAAAACAAATATCAAAAATTAAAATAACAATGCAAAGTTTAAAATTTTCAATTTTTATAATTTTCATTAAATTATTCCGCCTTCGGCGGACCCGCCGTAGGCGGGCAATAGCCCAATTTTCAAACAAAAGTTTAGAAATTAAAGAATTAGAAATTTAATAGAAATTGAAAATTATAAATTAGAAATTATTATCAATAATTTTATCATTTTAATCTGTCATTTTACACTTTTCATTTTTAATTTTTAATTCGCCTTATCTCCGCGCCTAATTTTTGCAGTTTTTCTTCAATTTTCTCGTATCCGCGGTCAATCTGGTGAATGTCTGAAATTTCGGTTTCGCCCTCGGCAATAAGAGCGGCGATTACCAGCGCGGCTCCGGCGCGGATATCCGAACTTGCAATTTTTGCGCCTTTTAATTTTGTCGGGCCCAAAACGAAAGCGCGATGAGGGTCAATAATTTCAATATTTGCCCCCATTTTTTTTAACTCTTCGGCGTAGCCGAATCGCGCTTCAAAAAGTGGGTCGTGAATCAAGCTTTTTCCCTCGGATTGTGTCAAAAGCACAGCCATCATTGGCTGAAGATCGGTTGGAAAGCCGGGATAAGGCAGGGCTTGAATTTTTGCCGCCTTGAGATTTCGGGCCGGTTTGACGATGATATTTGCGATTTTTTGGTTTTCAAAACTTTTGTTCGTGTAGGACAATTCAAAAATCACCCCGATATCTTTTAGTTTCCCCCAAAACAGGAGCAAGTGTTCAACTATAACATTTTTAATTTCTACTTTGCCGCCCATTGCCGCCGCGGCAATAATAAAAGTGCCGGCCTCAAGAGGGTCGGGGATTACGGTATGGCGCGCGCCGCTTAAATTTTTTCTTCCTTTGATTTCAATCGTGTGCGTGCCTGTTCCTTTGATTTCAACTCCCATTTTTTTAAGCATAGCGCATGTATCCTGAACCTGAGGTTCGGCTGCCGCGATTTTAATGATTGTTTTTCCCGGGATCAAACTCGCGGCCATCAGAAGATTTTCCGTGGCCGTCACTGAAAACTCCCTTAACACAATTTCTCTGTTTTTTAAATTTTTCGCGCTGAATTCATAAAAATTATTGCCGCTTTTAATTTCCGCGCCAAGCATTTTTAAGGCCTCAAGATGCGTTTCTATTGAACGGGCGCCGATTTTATCTCCACCGGGGTGCGGAATTTTGAAATGTTTGAACCTCGCCAGAAGAGGGCCGATAAGCAGGACCGATACCCGCATTTTATTTATCAAATCATAATTCATTTTTTCCGGATCAACTTTCCCGCCGGCCCTGATTTTTATTTTCCTTTCCCCGAGCCAAGACACTTCTGCGCCAATGCTTTCAAGAACTTTTATCAAATTCAAAACATCTTCCACCAGAGGAAGATTATCAATTATACATTCTTGGTCAGTCAAAAGAGTGGCGGCCAAAACCGCGCCAGCCGCGTTTTTATATCCGCCGATTTCTACCGCGCCGTTCAGTTTTTTCCCGCCTTTGATGATAAATTTGGACATAGTATTTATGTCAAAGCTCAAATGTCAAAACTCAAAGCCAAATGTAAAATTTTAAAAGTTTTTGAAATTTAGATTTAACATCTAACATATAGATTTGACATTTTACATCTGACATTTAACATTAATTTCTTTAATAAATACTATAATAGTTTAGTGGTATTGACAAGTTTATTTTTTGCCTTAAGGTTAATATGCTTATTGTTCTTTAAAAATAAATTTCTGCGGTGCCGAATATTCGCCGAAGTCGTCAGACGACGGCTATTCGGCGCTGCGGAAAAATGCTTTGAGAGGTTTAATTTTTCCTCTCCCAAGATAGATTCAAAAGCGAGAAATGATTCTCTTTGGTGAAATCGCCAAATAAAAAGATTCATTTCCCGCTGTTTTTTTTTATTCACTTTTTTATTGACAAATTTTTCAATACAAGTATCCTATATAAACAGGAGGTAAGATTGATGATTGATTCGAGTTCAAGGGTAGTTAACTCAACGATAGGCAAAGATACAGAAGTTAGAGAATACACAACTATACACGATTCAAACATCGGTGATGGTTGCAAGATCTACGAAAGAGTTTCAATTAAAAAAAGCACTATAGGTATCAGAACAACCATTAATAGTGGCACTTATGTGGAATTTACTGATATAGATGATGATGTGTTGGTTGGACCAAATTGTTCTCTGGTTGGAGTATTCCATGAGCTTGTTTTGGAAGGAGCAAGGCGAGAAAATTCGTGGCAGAAAACCAAAATTGGGAAAAAAGCATGGATTGGCGCAAATTGCGTAATTCTTCCTGGAGTTAAAATAGGAGAAGGCGCAGTTATCGGAGCTGGAACAACAGTTACTAAAAATATTCCGCCATTCCATATCTGCATTGGCATTCCGCCAAATCAAACCAAAATGAGTTTAAAAGAATGGTTGAGAAGGAAAAGGCATTTATAAAAAAGTGCCTTTATTTTTAAATGCAAATTTTATTATTAGTGCGCAAGCCGCGACAAAAATTCCGCCTATAATGAATACGGTTGAATATTAAAACACAGGTTGGAAACATTGACAATCTTAAAATATTTTGATAATCTAAATTCAACAAAAGAGGAGGATTTATCCGGATTTCCGAACAAAAATGATTGCTCTTTTACAAAGAAGTGAGAAAGGAAATAGACGAAAAAGATAAGACAAGGAGACAAGATGAGCGTAAAAGAATTCAGGAACAACTTAAAGTTGTTAGAAGAATCAGGAGAAATTCAGAAGCTGGTGGGGGAGAAAAAGGTTTTAAAAGCCTTTGAGATAGCCCGCCGAGCAGAAACTTTCCCCGATGAAAGAATATTTTTGATCGTCAGGAAATGTTTGGGAGTAAGCCAAGACGAAGAAATTTGGAAAGAAGCTCTCAAACAGGAAATAGGTAAAAGCGGGATAACGCCTGATAAAGAACAGACCGATTTAATAGCTTCTATTAGAGGATCCTGCGCAATGCTTAAAGGGCAAAAATCAGGCGTGGATGTTGTTTTTTTTCTCGGCGAACGAATGCGCAGATATTAATCAGCGGAGCAATTTATCGGATAACAATATGCGATAAACCCCCACACCTAAAAGTTCAACAGCAAACTCGCGGAAGATTTCCTCGCACTTAATAAATATTAGGTGTGGGGGTAAATCTCCGCTTTTTTTTGACAAAAATACTTTGACACAATGGGCGAAAATTGATATAATTTTAGTAATAAGTGAAGTTAATAATTAGAAAAATGACCATTCACGATTTTATAAAAAAAAGAAAACATTTAATTTGGTGGGTGCGGGATTACGACAAAATTGGCGCCGATTCTATCGTGGAAGCGACTCTTAATTATGGCGATTGGGACGATGTGCAGGCGCTTATCAAGATTTTAGGCATTAAAAAAGTAACTCAAATTTTTCGCGAGAAATCAAAACCGTCCAAGATAGGCAGGCAGAATTATCGGCCTGAAGTGAAACATTATTTTAATTTATATTTTAATAAATATGCACAGCGAAATATTGTCAAAAGAGCAGGTTGAATTATTGCCGTTGCTTAAAATGGCGAATAAAAACTTCGGGCTAGTGGGAGGCACCGCCGTTGCTTTGCAAATCGGCCACCGAAGGTCTATTGATTTTGACTTATTTTCTCATAAAGAATTTAAAAATAATAATATCAAGAAGCAAGTAATGCGGGTTGCGGATATAACAAAAACGCTAGTCAGCAAGTCCGGCGAATTTACTTTTTTCAGCAATAAAGTTAAAGTTACTTTTTATAATTATCCTTACGAAATAGAATACAAAAAAAAATTTAACGAAGTAATAAAAATACCGGATCTTTTGACTTTGGCGGCAATGAAGGCTTTTGCGCTTGGCCAAAGAGCGAAATGGAAAGATTACGCGGATCTATATTTTATAATGAAGGATTATTTTACATTTGAAGAAATTTCGAAAAAAGGAAGCAAAATTTTCGGGCCGGAATTCAATGAAAAATTATTTCGCATCCAGCTTTCCTATTTTGACGATGTAAATTACGATGAGAAAATAGATTTTCTTCCGGGATTTGAAGCGGGCGAAGAAAAAATCAAGAAAAGTCTGATTGAATTCAGCTTGAGTTAAAAGCCGCTTAAAAGCGCCGGCGGAGTTTATCCATAGCAATACGCGATAAATCTCCGCTATTTTGACAAAAAATACTTTGACAAAACAAAAATAATCGGGTATGATTTAATTTATGAAACAAGTCAATAAGCAAGAAAAATTAGAAAAAATCGCTCAAAAATACGGACTGGAACTTATTTTGCTTTTCGGCTCGCGAGCAGAAAAAAAATTTCTTCACAGGGAAAGCGATTTTGATATTGCCTATTTAGCAAAGAGAAATTTTGATCTTGGGGAAGAACTGCGATTGGCGGGCGATATGGCTTCGGTTTTTAAATCGGAAAACATTGATTTGGTAAATTTGAAAATTGCCGGCCCTCTTCTTGCTCACCAAATTTTTAAAAATCACAAAATTCTATTTTACCGAAATTTGATAACCTATCACATCTATCGGATATACGCCGAAAGAAAATATGAAGAAGCAAACCCCCTGTTTAAACTGCAAAAAGAATTAATTAAAAATTTTTTAAGCAAACACAAGAAATATGCTTGACAAAAATTTCATAAGAGGAAAAATCACTCTTATAAAAGATTATATCGGAGAGATGGACGAAATAATAAGCAAAGACACTCTTTTTATACTCAAAGATTTTAAAAATATCCGCGCAATAGAAAGGGAATTTCAGCTGATCGTGGATGAGATGATTGACGTCAATATACATTTTATTAAAGAATTGAATTTGAAATCTCCTGGTGATTTTCAAAGTACTTTTGAAATTTTAGCCGATGGGAAAATTATCCCGCATGGATTTGCCTTAAAAATCGCTCCGGTGGTGGGATTGAGGAATAAACTGGTTCATCGCTATGAAAAAATAGACAAGAAATTTTTTGTTGAACAGGTTGCAAAAGAAAGAAATGATTTTATTGAATATATCAGATATATAAACGGGTATCTTGATGAAATAGATTAAAAAAGCCGCCAACAACCAATTTATGGACGACTTTCTTTGTGTCCAAAATTATTTAGGTGTGGAGTAAATCTCCGCTATTTTTTTGACAAAAACGGTTTATTTGCTTTTCTATATCATTTATGATACGATTTTGGTATAAAAATGATACGATTTTTTATGAACAATGAATCAAAATTGAACAAAAGACAGGACAAAATTTTAGACATCGTTGAAAAAAAGCGGAAAGCCGCCGTTTCAGAAATACTTGCGGATATAAAAAATTATTTTGGCGAAATTTCCAAAATTACGATTAACCGCGACCTTAAACGATTGCTTGAATTAAATTTAATAACCGAAAGCGGAAAAGGCAGGGCTGTTGTTTATGAATTATCTCCTAATTACAATCTTTTCAAGCATATTAACCGCGAAAAATATTTTTCGGTTGAAACAGATAAAAGAAACGCAAGGGAAAAATTTAACTTTGAAATTTTTCCAATCCTGAAAGATATTTTTATCCCCGAGGAAGAAAAACATCTCAAAGGTCTGAATAAAGAATATCGGGATAATATCAAGAAAATTTCGGAAAACCTGCTTAAAAAAGAATTTGAGCGGTTGGTTATAGAATTAAGCTGGAAATCGTCCCAGATAGAAGGCAATACTTATTCATTGCTTGAAACGGAATTTCTGATTAAGGAAAAAAAAGAAGCCCCGGGCCATAAAAAAGAGGAGGCGGTAATGATATTGAACCATAAAGAGGCGCTGGATTACATAATAAAAAACAGAGAGATTTTTAAAACGTTCACAGTTTCAAAAATAGAAGATATCCATCGTTTACTCACGAATAATTTGGGAATATTAAGGGGGTTGAGAAAACGCGCCGTAGGAATTACCGGCACAAAATATAAGCCGCTTAACAATGAATTTCAGATCAGGGAAGCGTTGGAAAAAACTTGCTTATCAGTTAATGCCGAAGAAAACCCTTTTGCTAAAGCGGTTATCGCCATGATTTTAATCGCTTATATTCAGCCGTTTGAAGACGGCAACAAAAGAACCAGCCGGCTTACGGGCAACGCCATTTTAATGGCGCACGATATTTGCCCTCTGTCGTATCGGAATATGGACGAAGTGGAATATAAAAAAGCGGTTATTCTTTTCTACGAGCAAAATAACATCGGCTATTTCAAGAAATTGTTTATAGAGCAATTTGAATTCGCTGTGAAGAATTATTTTAGGATTTAAGTCATATTTAGCGGAGTGATTTATCGGATAGTGATATGCGATAATCTCCGCTATTTTTTTGACAAATTGTTTAATAAATTAGCTATTTACTTTTTCCCGCAGTTGCTGTAAACTTAAAATATAAAACTCTAAATTTGCGGATGATAATTATATGAAAGTAGCTAAAAATAAAGTAAAAGCAATCAAAAAATTCGTGTGTTTTGGCGGCGGAAATGCGGTGCCGAAACTTTTACTCGAATCGCTCAAAAAATATCCCGTAAGAATTACGGGAGTTACTTCAATGGTGGATAATGGCGGGTCAGCCGGGCAATTGAGAGAAGATTTTAATGTTTTGCCGCCTGGAGATATCAGGCGGCATATTTTGGCTTTATCTGATGCTCCGCAATGGAAAAAAGATCTTTGGGTTTTCAGGTTTGGCCACGAAGTTTTTGACGGCGGACACAAAGGACATGTTTTTGCTAATGCTTTTATAGCAGGTTTGGAAAATATTTTAAAGGATTATGGAAAAGCGTTGGATGTGATGCACGAATTTATGGAAGTAAGCAAGAAACATAAAGCTCTTCCAGCGACCGTTGAAAAAACCCAGATTTACGCCGAATTGGAAAACGGAGAAACCGTGAAAGGCGAAGATGAAATAGATGTTCCAATTAAGCATGATCCGAAATTAAAAATCAAAAAAGTTTTTTTGAAGCCGAAAGCAAAAGCTTATCCGCAGGTATTAAAAGCCATAGCCGAAGCTGACGCAATCACCATCGGACCCGGCGATTTATATTCATCGTCTATTCCTTGTATTTTAATGGAAGGAATGGCCGATGCGCTTTGCAAGACAAAAGCAAAGAAAATTTTTGTGGTGAATGCTATGACCAAGCTCTGCGAAACCAATGATTATTCTGTGATGGATTTTGCCAAAGAAGTGGAAAAATATATGGGTTGCCCGTTGGACTATGTGATTTACAACACGGAAATTCCGAATAAAAAGAGAATAGAGGAATACAAAAAAGAAGAGCCAAGCGTGATTGAAATGGTAAAAATTAACCCTTCAATAAACTCAGGGCGAGCTGGCAAGAAATTCATCGGCGCAAAAATTTTAACCAAAGAAGGCGCGATAGTTTACGATCCGGAAAAATTGGTAAAGACGATAATGTCGCTAATTTAATAAATTTTATTCTATGCAAGCCCCGTTAGAAATATAAATAGCGGGGTTATTGCCAAAAATATGGACAAAAAATTTCTAACGGGGCAAGCAATTTTATTAGCCGCCGGCGAGTCGTCTCGTTTCTGGCCTTTGTCGGAAAAAAGGCACAAATCGCTTATCAAAATAATGGGAAAATCGCTCATAGAATGGACCATTGAGGCGGCGGCGAAAGCAGGAATTAAAGATATAATTATTATTCAATCGCCGAATACTCAAATAGAAAAATATTTAGGCGACGGCGGGCTTTTTGGCGTGAAACTTTCTTACTTGGTTCAAAAAGAAGCAAAAGGAATGGGCGATGCGGTTATGCAAGCGGAATCTTTGATTAAGGATTCGTTTTTTGTTTTGAATCCGTATAATTTTAACGCGGATAAATTTTTGAAATTAATGATTGCCAAACAAAAAGAGACAAAGACCGAAATGGTTTTATTGGGAGCAAGAACAGACAAGCCGTGGAATTATGGAATGCTAAAATTGGAAAAAGACAAAGTTTTGGCAATTGTGGAAAAACCAGTGCCCGAAGAAGCGCCATCAGATATAAAAGCGACAAATATTTATCTTTTGCCGAAAAATTTTTTCAGTTATTATCGTCGTGTAAAAGAGCATACCTACGCCTACGAAGACGCGCTTGCACTTTATATGAAAGAACAAGACGCGCGAGTGGTTATCGCGAGTGAAGGTACTCCGAGTTTGAAATATCCATGGGATTTGTTTAAAACAAACCAGCTGATGATGGACGCTTTGATTAAGAAACCGAAGATAGCCAAAAACGCCAAGATAGCCAAAAACGCCAAGATTGACGGTTTGGTTTGGATTGAGGAAAATTGCGTTATTTTTGAACACGCGGTTATAAAAGGGCCCTGCTATATCGGCCGCGGATGCACTATCGGCAACAATACGCTTATAAGAAAATATACGAATTTGGAAGACGGTGTCATTATTGGAGCCAATGCCGAAGTAACAAGGTCAATTTTTCAAGCAAACAGCCATACGCATTCGGGTTATTTCGGAGATTCGATTATAGGAGAAAACGTCAGAATCGGCGCCGGCACTATCACGGCAAATGTAAGAACCGACCGTCGGGAAATCCAGCCTGTGGTTAAAGGGAAGAAAGTGGAGACAAAATTAACGGCGCTTGGCGCGATTATCGGCGACGGAGCGCATTTGGGAATTGCGGTAAATCTGATGCCCGGGGTATTGGTTGGAGTAAACACGAAAATTGGGCCGAATACTTTAGTGCGTGAGAATGTTCCCAGTGATACGCTGTGCTATACGGAATTCAAAAATGTGGTCAAAAAGAGCGTAAAACCGGATAAAAACAACCTAAACCCTGGGGCAAGATAGACATTATGTTTAAAGCCATAATTTTTGACGCGGACGGGACATTGTATAATGTAAAAACCAAACGCGCTTATTCTTTAGCCGCTGATTTTTTATTCCGAAAAACCGGAATTCCGGCGGAGACGATAAACATGGAATGGAAAAAAACCGTGGATGAAATAAAATCGTCAGCCGAAGACGCGGCCGAGCCGCAAAAGCGGCAAAGAAAATACGCTTTAGAAAAAACGCTTTTACGGCTCGGCGTGGGAAAAGAAAAGATTGATTCTTTAACCCAAGAAACACTTGATATTTTCTGGGGCGCCGTAATTTACGATTTAGAAATTTTTCCCGAAGTTGCAAAAACGCTGGAAAGTCTCGCGAAAAAATATGTTATTGCCATTACCAGCGAAGAATTCAGAGGAAATTTAATTTTAAAGCTCAATCGCGCTTTTGGCGACTGGGAAAAATATTTTAAAATTTTAATCACGCCTGAAATAACCGGAACAATGAAACCGTCTGAAAAGTATTATCTGAAGGCGATGGAAAAGTTAAAACTGAGTCCGGAAGAAATTCTGGTGGTTGGCGATTCGGACGAGCGGGATCTTCTGCCGGCAAAAAAACTGGGAATTAAAACGATAAAAATTTCTCCATGCGAATTTTCAAAATTGACAGAAATAATCCCGACCATCGGGCGATAAAATCGGCGGCGCGAGTTATAAAAAGCGGAGGAGTGGTTATTTATCCCACAGACACTATTTACGGATTGGGGGCGAACGCGCTGAACAAGAGCGCGACACAAAAAGTATTTGCTGTCAAAGGGCGCAAAAAAACAAAACCGCTTTCAATTGTGGTTATGGACATTAAAATGGCAAAAAAATATTGCCGCGTTAATAAAATTCAGCAAGAGATTTTCAGCGCGCTTTTGCCCGGCCCCTTTACGCTGATTTTGCCGAAAAAGGCCAACGCCAAAATTTTTGCCGGAGACGGAAAAACTTTGGCAATCAGAATTCCGAACTCAAGAATCACTCAAGAACTCGCGGATTATCTAAAAATTCCTTTTACCGCGACAAGCGCCAACATTTCCGGGCTTCCGGGAAGCGGCGATATTAAAAAAGTTTTAAAACAGCTTGGCATTAACAGAAAAAAACCAAACCTGTCCCGACTGCTCGGGATTAGTTTGGTACTTGACGCGGGAAACCTGCCAAAAAGAAAGCCGTCAACCATAATTGATTTAAGCGGAAAAGAGCCGAAAGTTATCCGGAAATAACGGGAAAAAAGAGTTTTTGGTATAATAAAAGTAGTTCATAAAGTTATAAAGTTTGTAAAGTTCATAAAGTAAAAAGCCAGCCGATTTTAAAAACTTTAAGACTTTATAACTTTACGAACTTGATGAACTATTTTGGTGCCGAGGGAGAGAGTCGCCCCGCGATGAACGTTTACCCCGTGTTTATCATGGGGCGGGGCGCCATGCCTTGTGATAAACACAGGGCGGGGGTTTACTTGTCCCGGGTTTATTCCGGGATTCCGTGGCGAACATTGTAATTCTCGTGGTGGGCAAGGAGGGAGTTGAACCCTCATGAGCGTAAGCTCGTACGATTTTGAGTCGTATGCGTCTGCCAATTCCGCCACATGCCCTTTATTTAGGTAAGGTAAATCTGTCCGTTTCAGCACCGCGGCTTTTCGGCAAATCAGCAAAATATCTTAAATAATAGCTAAAAAAATATATTTCGTCAATAATCAGAATGTGGTATAATATTACCGGAGTTGGAAATTAGCTATGGCTAAAATAATCGGCATTGTCAATCAAAAAGGCGGAGTAGGCAAAACCACAACCGCGGTTAACCTCGGCGCTTATTTGGCCGCAAACGGAAAGTATGTCTTACTTGTTGATTTGGACCCGCAAGCCAATGCTTCAAGCGGATTGGGAATCAAAGTAAAAAAAGGCGAGTCATCGCTTTACGAGGTCTTAACGGCTAACGCCCGGGTTGAGGCGGTCGTAAGAAAGACGGCAATTTTCGGCTATGATATTATTCCCTCCACTCCGGATTTGGCTGGCGCCGCGGTAGAGCTGGTAGGCAGAGAAAATCGCGAATTCGCCTTGTATAATCTTTTGCGCAACATAAGGAATTCCTACGACTATATCCTGATTGATTCGCCGCCAAGTTTGGGAGTGCTTACCATAAACGGTTTAGTGGCGACCGAGCATTTGCTCATTCCCATTCAATGCGAATATTACGCCCTTGAAGGGCTGGGACAATTACTGAAAACCGTGGAACTGGTTAGGGAAAATATCAGCCACCCCCTTGAAATTATGGGGCTTGTTTTAACCATGCACGACAAGAGGAATTTGCTTTCAAGGCAGGTGGAAAAAGAAGTGCGCAGAAATTTTTCCGGAAAAGTGTTTGAAACCATAATTTCCCGAAACGTGGAACTGGCCGAAGCCCCCTCGCACGCCAAACCGATACTTCTTTACAAGCCGAACTCGGTTGGCGCGAGAAATTACGGAAATTTGGCAAAAGAAATTATCGCGATGGAAAAGAAGAT
>Ga0180732_1000563_pt1 | contig 30218 bp, 27 predicted proteins | sample KR11_01MetaG_FD_148674 | JGI IMG/M metagenome (GOLD analysis project Ga0180732, IMG submission 148674) | Groundwater microbial communities from the Olkiluoto Island deep subsurface site, Finland - KR11_0.1 MetaG | ecosystem: Environmental > Aquatic > Deep subsurface > Groundwater | place... | reverse complement strand
AGTGATGCGCCTGCATAAGTTTTTGAAACAGTGGCTCTTCTGAAGATTGCACAGGACGAACTATGACATGGTTCACATTCAAAGTAACTCCTCCCTCATATTTGTAATATGAATCTTCTATCAGTTGCGGGAGGTGTTGTCCAGGATATAATGCAACTTGTCGATATTGTTTTGTAAGCGAGTTAGGATAAATTCACCCTGGGGGTATGAGAGTCTGGGACTTCATGGTTATACCAACCGAATCAGTGGCCAGAGACAGGCTGCTCTTGAAGTACTTGGGAGTGGATACCAAATAGTGTACGCTTTATCCGACTTTCAAGATTATAAGTACAAGTATCAAAGATAGGAAAACTATTCGTTCTGCCTTTTCTGATCTTTATAAAATTAGATCTAAAATTGTCCATGGTAACAGCTTAGCCCTTGATAGAAATAATGAAGGTTGTCTGGTTTGGGGTCAAGATGTATTGAATTCAGTGATACAGAAAGAATTCACAAAGTTAAAATTAGAGATTGAATCTGGGAAAGAAATGGGAAAGAAAATAGCCGAGACCAAAGAGAAATAATCTCAATGATTTCGGCTATTTAAATGGTGGAGGCGGCGGGAGTCGAACCCGCGTCCGAAAATACTCCCCTCCCGTATCTACATGCTTAGTTCCGGGCTTTAATTTTCGCGCCAGAAGCTCCGCCGGAGCTTAGATATTCTATTGCTAACCTGCTTGGTTCTCATCTTCTAGCAAACAGGTGCTGCCAGAGGACCAGCCCACAGAGTCGGCGCTCCGATCCAGTCTTGCGGGCAGAGACCGGGGGAACGGCAGAGCAGACTAAGCTGCTACTGCGTAGTTATAATCGTCGGCGATTATAATTAAAGTTCTATCAGTTTTACGAGCAGACAGAAGCTCGGCATGCAACGTAGAGCTTACATATCCCCGTCGAATCCGTTTCGCCCCCATAATGGTTAAAGTTTTTATTGTTTTAGATTAATTTAAATCTCGTTGCGGCGCATGACCCGCTGGATCTCACGATCACTCTGCTGTTCCTTGAGAGTAGCCCGCTTATCATACTGCCTTTTACCACGGGCCAGACCAAGTTCCACCTTAGCCTTCCCTTTCTCATTAAAATATATCTTCAGGGGGATCAAAGCAAGCCCTTTCTCCCGCAGTTTACCAATCAGTTTGTTGATCTCCCGCTTATGCAGCAGAAGCTTACGTGACCGCATGGGTTCATTGGGATTATGGGTGGCAAAGATGTAGAAGGATATATGGACATTCAACAGCATAAGCTCACCCCGATCATTAATCTGGGCATAGCCGTCACGCAGATTGGCTTTACCGGCCCGCAGTGATTTCACCTCGGGGCCAGTCAGAACCATACCGGCCTCCATGGTTGACTCAATAGAGTAATCATGGAAGGCCTTTTTATTGCGACAAACTATCTTTTCGGCCATGGCCAATTCCTCTACTCCTAAGATGTCACCCGTATGGCTTCCTGATAAGTAGTGATCCCTGTCTTCACTTTCTGCCATGCATCTTCACGTAAAGTAGTCATTCCTTCGCGGATTGCAAGCTTTCGCATTGCATTTACATCTTCTCCAGCCCGCAGCATCCTGCTGATCTGCTCTGAAAAGACAAAGACCTCAAAGACCCCGCATCGCCCCTTATAACCGGTTCCGCGACACTGGCGACAACCCTTGCCCCTTTTCAACTCAATGGTGCCACTGCCTGAGACCGGGAAATCCAGCTTCAGCAATTCCTCCTGCTCCATCTGAAAGGTCTCCACGCAGCCGGGACAGATGGTCCGCACCAGGCGTTGAGCCACACAGCCAAGCAAAGTAGAACTGATCAAAAAAGCCTCAAGCCCCATGTCCATGAGGCGGACAATAGATGAGACAGCATCATTGGTATGGAGAGTGGACAGTACCAGATGGCCGGTCATGGCCGCTTGTACCGCATGAGCAGCGGTTTCCAGATCACGGATCTCGCCAATCATGATGATATCCGGATCCTGACGGAGGATATTGCGAAGGATAGTGGAGAAGGTCACATCAATCAGAGGCTGAACCGAGATCTGATTAAACTCCTCATGCACCATCTCCACTGGATCTTCCACGGTGACAATATTCTTTTCCGGGGTGGCAATTTTTTTCAGGGTCGAATAGAGAGTGGTTGATTTTCCGCTGCCTGTGGGTCCGGTCACCAGCACAATACCATGCGGAGCATTGATAAAGGAATCAAAGACCTGACGATCACGATGAGAAAAGGCCAGATGATCCAGATCCTGAAAGATCACATCCGAATCCAGGATACGCATGACCGTCTTTTCCCCAAAGGAAACCGGCACAGTGGAGACCCGGATCTCAACCTCTTTCTTGCCGCCGACACCTATCTTTATCCGGCCATCCTGGGGCCGACGCTTTTCCGAAATATCCATCCGGGCCAGAGACTTGATCCGGGCGGTGATCGCCGCATGTACGACCTTGGGCAGTTTGTAAATCGGATGCAGCATGCCGTCAATACGAAATCGGACCATGCAGGCATCACGTTTCGGCTCGATATGAATATCGCTGGCCTGCTGATCAAGCGCATAATGAAAGAGATGATTGACCGCAGACTTGATGTGTTGATCGGATGAGGAGATCTCTCTGGCAGAAGAGATCTTGACGAACTGCTCGAGGTTGCCGATATCCACAGAGCTGCCAAGTCCCGGCCCGGCAAACTGACTCTCCGCTGCCCGAATGGACTTCTGAAAACCAAAAAATTCAGCCTGAATCTTTCTAATATCAGACTTGGTGGCAATATAGGGCCTGACCGTGACCTGATTGGCTTGCTCAATATCGGCAAGCACTGTTTTTTTGTCGGGATGATAGACCGCTATCTCCAGGATTCCCTTCTGCATATTAAACGGAAGCAGCAGATGGGTAACGGCGAAATTTCTGGGAATACTTTTAGTGACAACATCCATGTCGAGTGCCAGCGGATCAAGCTTTTTAAAAGGCAGCTGGAACTCTTGAGCCACCGCCTGCATAATGACCTCTTCATCCAGCACCACCTCGCTCCTGCCATGTATCTCTAACTGAAACGAGGCGACGATATCAACAAGATCGGGGTAGCTCTTGTCTGCCTCCATTCCATTGTCGTCAGCACGTTTTAACAATTTTTGCCGCTGTTTCCCCTTCTCCAGGGTGATCTTCTGCCGTTGCTGGCCAGTAAGCAAGAGCTGTCGTTGCAAAAGATTAAGAAGTTCGTCACTATTCAAAAAACTCATAAAGTCTTCCTGTTCATACCTTTTTTGTTCATACGCTTAATCATAGACTTACGCCCCTGCTCCAGGCTTTTCAATGAGCCCTCGCAACACCAGCAGATTATCCCGATCTTCCTGCAGGTCGTCACCCTTTGGGGTCTCAAGCGTCATGGGGTGGTCAGCAAAACGAGAATCATTGAGCAGACTTCTGAATCCCTCCAGGCCGATTGCCCCTTGGCCGATATGCTCGTGCCGGTCCACCCGGCTGGCCAGTTTCTGTTTTGAATCATTGAGATGAAAAAATTTGATCCAGCCGATACCCACCTGCCGATCAAACTCTTCCATGGTCTGGATATAAGCCGGTAAGGTCCGGATATCATAGCCGGCGGCAAAGATATGACAGGTATCGACACAAACTCCAAGCCGCTGTGGATAACGGGAATGCTCAAGGATAGAGGCCAGTTCCTCAAAACGACTGCCCAGGCTTGTTCCCTGCCCGGCTGTGGTCTCGAGCAGAACCGTAACCTCGCCTCCTGTTTCTTCCAGTGCCAGATCAAGGGCCATGCTAAAACGGGCAAGCCCTGCCTCCACTCCGTCACCCCCATGAGAGCCGGGATGAATAACCACAAAGGGAAGACCCAACTGTTCACAACGATGGATCTCGGCCGCAAAGGCGGTGACGGATTTCTCCATCAGTTCTTGCTTGCCACTGGCCAGATTAATCAGATACGAAGCGTGCGAGGCAACGACGGGCAGGGATACCCTAGTGTCGTGGGCGCCATGGACGGTGCAGGAACGACCGACGGGCAGACGACCTGCCTGTTGCCAAGCCACCTGGAACAAGGCGATCTCATCCTCTGTCAACGGTTGCGGATGCCACTGGCGCTGATTTCTGGTGAAGATTTGCAGAACCTCTCCGCCAACCTGCTGCAGCCGATTAAAGGCAAGGTGCAATCCTCCTGCCACCGATTCATGGGCCCCTAGAAATGACATTTATCAATTCCTGTGCTACGATTCATCTTCTTGTTTTCACTTCAAGCCGTCGTCATAGTTTGTACTTCGAAAACGCTCAATCTGCTGTTGATAATACTCCCGAGCCGCAGGATCTGCAAGGACTGCCTCCTCTTCGGCGGCCACCGCCTCAACAACAAGTCCATTGGCCCAGAAAGCCAGTCCCAACGTATCGTAAAAAGCCCCCACCGGTTTCAAACGCACGGCAGAACGGGCCAAGGTCAAGGCCCGCTGGGGATCACGCAGCTCCAGATCCTCACTGGTCAACAGCAACCAGGCGAGGTTATTCATGAGATCGGGGCTGACCGGTGTAAAGGCCATGGCCTGTTCATAGACATCAAGAGCCTTTCGCTCCATTTTTTTGTGCTGCATCAGGTCTCCCGCCATCTGCAGCCACAACGCCTTATCCGGTTCCTGCTGCACCTTTTTCCGCAGGACAGTCTCAAGATACTTTTCCTCATACTGACGGGCAAGCCCTTCCACCGGCAGATATTGCGCCCACCCGACAGCCGCTGCCAGCACCAGCAGATAGGCTAAGAGACTAAACAAAACCTTCCGCCCTTGTCGGCCTTGCTCCTGCGGATTCTGATCGCATTTTTCCAAATACGCCACCCGCTCACCAATACCAAAATGATGCCAGCTGGGCTCATCCCGACTGTTTCCACTCAACAGAGCGATCTTCTCCAGTGCCGAGATCAAGGCATGACTGCTGCCAATGGCTGCAAAAACATGTAGATCCGCCTGCCGTTCAAAATTTCTGATAAAATAACCAAAGAGATAGCGGAAATAAAGCAGCATGATCACCAGCAAAGGAATAGCGACACAGGCAATCAGCAGGGCCTCAGGCGACATCCCGCTCCAGCGTAACAGGGTGTAAAAGAAGTCCCGAGACAAGAGAAAGAACGTCAAGGGGTCGGTATACAGGCCAACCACAAGACTGAAACCGGCAATCAGCACCAGATAAAGCAGAAGGTGCTTTTTCCGGACATGACCAATTTCATGGGCCATGACCGCCTCTAGTTCCTTCAGGGTTAAGGCCTCAATAAGCCCCGGAGTGATCAGGACATAACGCAGACCCGGCATAACACCCATAACTCCGGCAGTCAGAGCCCGCCCTTCAAATAGCGGCCAGAGATAGAGCTCGGTGGAAAAATTCTGCCGGACACAAAAACTTATGAGCTGATCTCTGAGCGGACCTGCCGGCATCCTGGTGCAGCCCCAGAGACGACGTACCAGAGGTGGAAAGACAAGGAGAACAAAAAAGAGAAATAGAACATAAAACAGAAAATTCCCCCAAGCGGTAGGCAAGAAACCTTGCAAAGCGGGCCAGGGAAGAAGGGCCATCAGATCATAACAAAGAGAAAGCAGCACCCAAGGCAGGACTATGGGCAGGTTCACCTTGATATTCGAGACAATAAAGGTTCCTGCACTGTAAGTGCGTCCAAACACCCTCTGATAATTTGATCTGGCCACCTTCCACATGAGTGCAAGGTAAAGTAAAAATAGACACAGCCCCGCAACATTCACCAGAGAGGGCAAGACCTTCGCCCATGGCAGAACAGAAAGATAATATTTAAAGTCACAAACATAGGTTGCCAGACCAAAGAAAAGAATGGCAGCAATCGAGGCCTTTCGCTCCGCCTTGAAATACGCCGCAGAGCTACCTGCTTGCCTGTGAATTATACGAGCCAGCCGTTCATAAGTGATCAGACTCAGGACAAAAAAAACAATCCCTCCCCACCCTGGCAGCCAAGGCGTCTCGGGAGCCGTATTCATGCTGAAGAGAAAGATTGCAGTGAGGAAATAGAGAAGATTATTATACATGGCACATCTGACTCCAGGCGCCTATCATCCGAAAACCTTTTAAATTACTCACAATCATGCTCCCTCTTTTTGCATTTCGCCCTTGGAACAACCCCATTCAGAATCACTATACCTGTGCCAACAGACACTGGCAACCGCAGAACCTTCATCAAAAAGAAAAAGGGGTTGCCGTAAATCCTGACGGCAACCCCTTTTTCTTTTTCGTACCTTTACTTGCCAGACAAGCCGGAAAAATTTCCCCAGCCTCTTGCATCAATCGATCAGATCGCCGTCTCAACCAAGCAAGGCCTTTTTGACAGCCAAAGCAAGCTCCTGAAGGGTGTATGGTTTTTTCACAAACTGACTAGCGCCCAGTTCTAATGCCCGGCCGATCTCCAGAGAATTCGAAAATCCGCTGACCACAATTGCCCGCTGGTCAGGCCTGAAGGTAAGTATTCTTTCATAGAGCTCCCTGCCGTTTATCCCTAGACCCAGCATCATGTCGAACATGAGCAGATGGGCCTGATTCTGTTCCAGGTAGGGAACCGCCTCTTCAGCGCCTGCCACCGCCACTACCGAATAGCCAAGGACCTTGAGCATCTCGCTGGCCATAACCCGCAGGGCTCCCTCATCTTCAACAATCAGGATATGCTCGCCATTTCCTCGGATATCCTCCATTGTATCAAGAACATCATTTTTGCCAGCCTTGGCCATTGATTCACCCAAGAAAAAACCCCACACACAGAATCATCTGAGTTGCCCTCAGTATCTGATCCATCATTACAGGGAGAGAAGAGCAGTACTGAGATTAACGTTATCACCTTTTCTCAGACCCATCTTTTCCCGCAGATGGGTCCGATGATACTCGACAGTACAGAGTGCAATATTAAGCTGTCGAGCAACCTCCTTGTTGCTCATCCCCAACCGGACTAGATTCGCCACCTCACGTTCCCTGTTTGAGAGACTGGGAAACCTGTTCGCCAAGATTGTTTTAAAGGAGGAAAAGCCAAACTCGGAAATATCAACCATGACCCCAAGGATCCCCACCGGAGAGTTAGTAGCCTCGTCCGTAACAGCAGAAAGGTACATGACCACCTCCCGCAGCTTACTTTGTCGATCTATTACCATCTGCTCATAGCGGGCAACACCACCATCTATGACAAGAGTGAGCTCAGTTTCACGATTCCTGGCAATAATACACTGTTTGTTGCTATTACTTTCATCACAGATTTTACCAACAAGCGCATCCCGACCAAGACCAGTAAAATCTTCCAAGGCCTTATTAACCTGGGTTACGACACGTTCCCTGTTCTTGACAAAGACTGGGAACGGAAGGGCCTCTATCAGATTCTGTTCATCCATATTGTCCAGACCAAAAGATGAGGCCTGTTTACTCAGAAACATCAAGGTGTCCACATTGAAGGAAAGACGCTTCTTGATCTCAGTCAGCCGGGTATAGCGATGGCAGATGGCAATGATTTCACAGGGACGAAAAGGTTTTTTGATCAGGGAAAAGATCCCCTGATCAAAACATTCGTTTAAGACCAGATCATCTTCATATCCGGTGATCACAATGACCGGACAAGGCGAAAGGCCCCGTTGGTTCCATTCCTTCAAAAACCCGATCCCATCAAGGACCGGCATACACATATCAAGGAAAATAAGATCCGGATGGAAAGAGAGGGCCTTCGCCAGACCGTCCTGGCCATTAACAGCGAAAAAAAGATCATAATCCTCATCCTTGAGGATCTCAAACATAACGGAATTAATTATTGAATCATCATCGATGATGAGTATTTTGGGTTTATGCTTGTGCATCTACAATCCAAATACAAAAGGGAAATGGAGCTGAGCAACTAATTTTCTCTACCTTATTGTAACACATTACAACACTATATTTATATAAACTACAGGACCAAGTCTCTTGTCAACACGAGGTTAGTCATAGTTATTATTCCATAACTCAATGAATTTTGACAGAAGCAGGAAAACTGCTCCCAACATCCGATGAAACCGGCTAGATTTTGAACTACAAACCCGAACAATTTACCTGCTCCCTGCGAAAAAACTTTTTTTTGTTGACAATAGAGACGACATGCTCTTATATTGATAAATTTGTTGTCAGAAAGGGCGCATAGCTCAGCTGGCTAGAGCCACCGGCTCATAACCGGTCGGTCGTAGGTTCAAGTCCTACTGCGCCCACCATATTATTGCAGAATCTGAATCCAACCACCAGGTTCCTTGAATACATTATCTTTTATTATAAACAAAGAAGGGAAAGCAATATTCTCCCTACGCGATCTGGCCATCCAGGATATTCGTCCCTGGCTCAGACGAAATAAAATAAAAAGGTACACCCCTGCCGGGATGTACCTTTTTTTATTTCCAGTCGCCGGCTCCATACAGAGGCAGACAGCGTGAGCGTGCAACTCTACAATCTCATGGACGGCCTCGATCAAATTGCCCCCTTTTCTCTGGCCGAAAGCTGGGATAACGTGGGACTGCTTGTGGGCAATCCGGATGCACGCATCACCTCGATACTTCTTGGACTTGACCCAGGCCTCCGCCTCCTCGACGAAGCCATTGCCCGTGGGGCAAACACAATTATCACTCACCACCCCTGCATCTTCCATCCACTTGCCACGGTCATCACGCAGACTCCTGCCGGCGCCTTTCTTGAAAAGGCACTGTCTCACAAGATCAATATCATCGCCTGTCACACCAATCTTGACAATTGTGCAGATGGAGTCAGTGACGCCCTGGCCTGGGCCTTAGGTCTTACAGACCTGACCCCACTTCGCCCCGGAGCACTTGCAGAAACCGGCGCGGGCCGCATCGGTGTTTTTGCCCCCCCTCTGCCTGCCGCCGCATTTATGGACCAACTATTCCAGGCACTGCAGCTTGAGACCATCCAGATAGCCGGCAGACTTCCGGAAAGAATCAAAACAGTAGCCCTCTGCGGTGGAAGCGGCTCGGATTTGGCAGAGACAGCACGAGACAGAGGCGCAGACCTGTACATCTCAGCGGAAATCAAACACAGCACTGCTCGCTGGGCAGAGGAATGGGGATTTTGTATCATCGACGGCACACATTATGGCACAGAACAACCTGTCATCCCTTTCCTGCAGCGTAAAATTCAGGCATTAGCTGCAACAAATAACTGGCCACTGGAAGTATTCCTGACCCAGACAGAAAAACACCCTTTTATCTGCAACTACAGACATAATTCCATATAATCACATGAACCAGGAGAACCATCTTGAACGAAGTCATTGCCCAACTCATTTCACTGCAACAAATTGACCTGCAACTCGACACCATTGACAACGCCATAAAGCAGGAACAGGACAACGTCGACCAGCAAGGCACCATGCTCAGCCAGAGAGAGTCTGACATTGAAGATCTCCACGAGCAGATCAACGCCCTGGAGAATGAACGCCGCACCCTGGATCTGGAGATGAGTGAGGAGCTGGCTCATGTAAAATCGCGCCAGTCAAAAATGATGCAGGTCCAGACTGGCCGGGAACAGACCGCCATACTCAAGGAAATCGAAGATGGCAAACGGAACATCAAGGAAAAAGAGGACAAAATTGTCGCCATCATGGAAGAAGTGGAATCACTTACCGCCCAGATCACCAGACAGCAGGAGCTCTTGAAAGAGGAGACAAAAAGTCTGGCGGCAGAAACGTCCAAGGCAAAAGAGAGCATTAAGGGAATTAACAAAAATAAGCAAGAACAAGACAGTAAACGGAAACAACACGCCAAGGCAGTGGAAGAAAAACTCCTCAATAAGTACAATATCCTGCGGGAACGGCGCAATGGCCTGGCCGTGGTGAGTGTCATCCAAGGCGTCTGTCAGGGCTGCTTCATGAGTATTCCACCTCAGCAGTTTAACACACTGCTGCGAGGAGATCGGCACCTTGACTGCCCCATCTGTCAACGCATCATGTACTACCAGGCACCGGAAGATCAGGAATAAGTCCTGTCAACAGCTGAGAGAAGAGATACTTTCTCCTTTCAACTTTCGTGTTCCTGCGTTATCATATGGTTGAAGCGGGTGCATGGTCGCTCCGGCATGAACGCCGGGGAGGAAAGTCCGAACTCCGCAGGGCAGGATGGTTCGTAACGCGAACGCCGGGTGACCGGGGGAAAGTGCCACAGAAAATAAACCGCCCAGGAAGGTCTGGGTAAGGGTGAAACGGCGAGGTAAGAGCTCACCGCCTGAATGGTGACATTCAGGGCACGGCAAACCCCATTCGGAGCAAGACCAAATAGGGAGACGTTTAAGGGCTGCCCGCTCATTGTCTCCGGGTAGGTTGCAAGAGGTGTCGGGCAACCGGCATCCATAGTGAAATGATCATGGCTCCATTTATGGGGAACAGAATTCGGCTTATAACCCGCTTCGTTTTTTTTAACTACTCAGTTGGAAGTCTATCGGTGCTCAAGTGGACAGAGGGAATAAACATGCAAGCTCATTCTTTCTTGCACAACCCTGCCAGACTACAACCTGAACAAGCTCTGTAACTCCTCTCTTTTTCCCCACTTCTATGCCATCTGTTGCCGTCATTATCCCTGCCGCCGGAAACGGAACCAGGATGGGCCTGGGACACCCGAAACAATACCACCACCTTGCCGGTGTCCCAATCCTGATCCATACCATCCGCGCCTTTATCAGCGTCCCCTCGGTTACCCGCATTATCGTTGTTGTCCCCAAAGACTTTATTTCTGAAACCCGCCAGCTTCTTACAGAATACAAGTTAAGCAGTGATGCTGTCACCGTCACTGTTGGGGGCCGAAGACGACAGGATTCCGTTCTGGCCGGCATGGAATGTCTGACGGACGCAACCGAGATCGTCCTGGTCCATGATGGCGCACGGCCACTAGTCACGGCCGACCTTATCCAGCGCTGCCTCGAGGCAGCATGGCAGCATGGCGCGGCCATTGCCGCCATACCGGTCAAAGATACCTTGAAACGGGCTCGTCCCGACCATACCATCGCCTGCACCGTAGACCGGCAGGAGCTATGGCAGGCCCAGACGCCGCAGGCCGTCAAATTTTCTCTGCTCAAAGATGCCTATGCCAGACTTGGCGACAGGGACGTAACCGACGAGGCTGCCCTGCTGGAGCAGGCTGGAATGGCAGTCATCCTGATAGAGGGCTCTGAAACCAACATCAAAATCACTCGACCTGACGACCTGATCCTGGCGGAAAAAATCATGCACACACCTTCCACCCCCACCATGCGTATCGGCCACGGCTATGACGCCCACCGTCTTGTTACCGACCGAAACCTTGTTCTGGCCGGCATTACCGTCCCTCACAAGCTGGGACTTGCCGGCCATTCCGATGCCGATGTCGTCACTCATGCCCTGTGCGATGCCGTACTGGGGGCCCTTGGCGCTGGTGATATCGGCCGCCATTTCCCGGACTCGGATCAGCAATTCAAGGATATCTACTCCATCACCCTGCTGGAACAGGTCGTGGAACTGGCCTTCCAAAAAGGGTTTACCGTCTCCAATGCCGATATCACCATCATCTGCCAGGCCCCGAAACTGGCCCCTCATATTGAGGCCATGCGCACAACTCTGGCCCAGGCCTGCCAGGTAAGCAGAGAACAGATCAACCTGAAGGCCACCACCACCGAAAAAATGGGCTTTACCGGCCGCGAAGAAGGAATCAGCTGCCATGCTGTGGTTCTGCTGACCACCAGACAAAAGAGACAAGAAGAGCAATGAAGATCCTTATCAATCAAGAACGATTGGCACACACCTTTGTGCAACTCTGCGAAACCGACAGTCCCTCCCGTAAAGAAAAAGGGGTCTCCGACTACCTCACCAGGACATTTCAAGACTTGGGAGCCACAAGCATCGTGGAGGACAATTCTGCGCAACAGACGGGATCTGACTGCGGCAATCTTATCATCTCCTTTCCCGGGAACAGGTCGGACCAGGAAACGATCTTTTTCGCCTGTCACATGGACACCGTGGAGCCGGGCTGCGGGGTAGAGGTGGTGCAAACCGGGGATATCTTCACCAGCCGCGGCGATACCGTGCTCGGCAGTGACGACAAGTCAGGGATTGCCGCCCTCATTGAGCTGATTCGGATACTGCAGGAAAACAGAATTGCTCATGGCCCACTGGAACTCCTCTTCACCACCTGCGAAGAAATAGGGTTGCTCGGGGCCAAGGCCTTGGACTGTACTAGGCTGAAAGCCGGATACGGATACGCCCTGGACTCAACCGGTATTGACCGGATCATCACCGGAGCACCTGCCGCCAATAAACTGAGAATCGAGGTCCACGGTATTGCCGCCCATGCCGGACTCCATCCAGAACAGGGAATCAGCGCCCTGTGCCTGACCGCCAACGCCATTACCAAGCTGCGCCTGGGACGCCTTGACGAGGAGTCAACGGCCAACTTCGGACTTATTCACGGCGGCGTGGCCACCAACATCATCCCGGATCATATCACCATTGAAGGTGAGGTAAGAAGCCATTCCCTGCAGAAACTGGCCGCTCACACCGCAGAGATCCAGAGGACCTTTCAGCAGGTAATTGAATGCTGGCCGTTCCCGCCATCCCTGGCTCCCACGGCATTAGAACATCCATGTCCGTCGCCGTTCCCGCCATCCCTGGCTCCCACGGCATTAGAACATCCATGTCCGTCGCCGTTCCCGCCAGTCGCTCTTCAACCATCCATGGAGCGAGCGACACTGGGGCATCCATGCTCTGCGTCCCAGGCTCCCACACCACTTGAACCTCTCTGTCCATCGCCGCTCCCACCAAGCCCGCGAAACGAAAACGAAACGCAAGCACTGGATTTTTCACCATCGGTTACAATCAACGTCCAACTGGAATACCCGGCCATGCGCCTTGAATTGAGTGACCCAGTGCTGGCACGAGTCAAAGAGGCCGGAATTAATCTGGGCCGCACACTGGAATTTCAGGTTGCCGGGGGCGGCAGCGACGCCAATATCTTCAACAGCTTCGGCCTGCCCACCGCAATCATCGCTACCGGTATGGACAAGGTTCATACCACCGACGAATGCCTTGACCTGAAAGACCTGATCCGCCTTACAGAGCTGCTCTTTGCCATTGTGGTTGCCTGAGCTTCAATTAGAGCCCATCTCTTCTGAAAAAATTGAAAATCTACCATTCCTTTACCCTCAATGTGTTTTCAGTGCATGAAAAGTGCCCTGTTAAAACAGAGCTCACCAAGAATATCTTGCACCGGAATAATATTCTCAGAAAATAAGAAAAAATACCAAATAACTACTCGCTGGTAAGGTAATAATTCCCATCCTCCAGATAAAGGCGGATAGGCGGCCAAGCCCTCTTCTCTCTGGCCACATTCAGGGTAATGTCCAGTTTCTCATTCTGGATCACTGCAAATCCCATGGCCTCATTACGGAGATAGACCGTACACCCCTCTGCCCGCGTCTATTCACGGGCCATAGTGGCGATCATACTCAGAAGGGTGTGGATATTCTTTTCCCCAGACAGGGCCAGCCCCACCCGTCATAACTCCAGGAGACCCACCTCCGACGAAATCGGATTTTCCATATTATTCTCCGCGGTGCACATAAAAGCAGTCCCCAACCTTATCAAAAAACTCATACTACTTCGACTCAAAGAAACTTCTAAAACACAACATTTCTCAGGCACTTTCACACAAGCTCCATCTGTCCTGGAGCACCTGTGACAATTTCACCTATCTCGGCACAGGCAAGTGGATATCCCTGCGCCCGCATCTCAAGCAGGATGGCGGCGGCGGCACTTGGGCTGGCCGCAATCAGCAAGCCGCCTGAGGTCTGCGGATCAGCCAGAATTATCTCCAGAGAATCCTGTTCAGACCGCCTGCCCATGAGCGCCCCGGCATAATGTTTCCTATTCACATGCGCGCCTTCGGGTATAATCCCCATTTCAACAAAGTCCCTGACCCCGTCAAGTACCGGAATCCGTTCGCCAAAGATCCTGGCGGCAACCCCTGAGGCCAGCAGCATCTCGGAGAGATGTCCCAGCAAGCCAAAACCTGTAATATCTGTACAGGCATGCACCTCCTCACCACGGCCCCGTACCTCCTGCATGATCTCTGATGCCAGCCGATTCAGGGTCACCATCACCTCGACAATACGGGCCTCCACCTCTGGACCAGCAAGATTGCCCTTGATGGCCGTTGACAGGATTCCAAGCCCCAGAGGTTTGGTCAGGATCAAGCGATCTCCCGGACGGGCTCCAGCATTGAGCAGGACCTGATCAGGGTGAACCACACCCGTGACCGAAAGACCATACTTTAATTCACTATCCTCAATAGAATGGCCACCTACCAGCAGGGCACCAGCCTCCTGCACCTTGTTTAAGCCCCCGCGGATCACCTCCCGGAACACCGAGATATCCATGGTCTTCACCGGGCAGGCCAGGATATTCATGGCCAGAAGCGGCCTGCCACCCATGGCATAGACGTCACTCAAGGCATTGGCCGCTGCGATCTGACCAAAGCTGAAGGGATCGTCGACAATGGGGGTAAAAAAATCCAACGTCTGGATCAAGGCCGTCTCATCATTCAACCGATAGACCCCGGCATCATCGCAGGTTTCTGCGCCCACAATCAGATTCGGGTCCTTGGGCAGGGTAATCCCGCAAAGTATCTGACCCAGATCCCCTGGGCCTAATTTAGCCGCTCAACCAGCAGCTTTTACAGTACTTGTCAGTTTTATCATTTTCCGTCACCTCCCATTCTTCAACACGGTCTTTCGAGAACAGTTCAACAGAAAAAAGGAGCACACCATTCTTTCTTATTGAATTTCTGCAGAACTTCATTATAAATGATTAGTATCAGATTTGATTGAAAGGCACAAAGGTAATTTCCTCTTTGTGCCTTTCCCCATTTTGACACCTGAAAGGCAGATGGCACAGCTTCTGAGACCGTTTTGCTATCAAAATGATGCCCTTATTTTATTCTAAAGGCCCTACGAGAAAATGACTATGAGAAACAACAATGGTAACAGCGCCATCCTTGACGCGCACAACACTGAACCATCCCTGGCCTGCGGACGCTCTTTATCCATCCCTGGAGCGAGCGACACTAGACCATCCTTGGCCTGCGGAAAACAACCAGAATCAGGGCGACCAAGACATGAATGCGGCGTCTGTGGTATATTTGGCCATGAAGATGCGGCAAAACTTACCTATTTCGGACTCTATGCCCTCCAGCACCGGGGTCAGGAAAGCGCTGGAATTGTCACCTCAGATGGCAAAAAAGTCTCTATTCATAAGGCCATGGGCCTGGTTCCAGAAATTTTTACCGAATCCATCCTTCAGGGTTTGCCAGGACACATGGCAGTTGGTCATGTCCGCTACTCCACCACCGGTTCCTCCCATATCACCAATACCCAGCCCCTGATGGTGACCCACAAGGGTACCACCCTGGCTGTTGCTCACAATGGCAATCTGGTCAACGCCATTGAGTTACGGCATGATCTTGAAGAAAATGGCTCCATCTTCCAGACCGGTATGGACAGTGAGGTCGTGCTCCACCTCATGGCGCGCACCACCCATCTTGGTCTGGACCGCGCCCTCAGCGAATCTTTTTCCTGCCTCAAAGGCGCCTACTCCATCTTGCTGATGACCGAGGACACTCTGGTGGCCGTACGTGATCCCAGAGGTTTCAGGCCACTCTGTCTGGGAAAGCTCAATAATGGCGGCTGGGTTGTCGCCTCAGAGACATGCGCACTTGACCTGATTGAGGCCAAGTATGTGCGGGAAATAGAGCCGGGCGAGATGCTCATCATCAACAAGGACGAGATGCGCTCTATCTTTCCCTGGCCAAAACAAAAAACCAGCTTCTGTATCTTTGAGCAGGTCTATTTTGCGAGGCCCGACTCGGATATATTTGGAATCAATGTTTATGAAGCCAGAAAACGGATGGGTGAGATCCTAGCCAGAGAATTCCCCATCGACGCTGATTTTGTCATGCCCTTCCCCGACTCCGGGAATTATGCGGCCCTTGGCTATTCACAGGCATCAGGCCTACCCTTGGAAATGGGTATGATCCGCAACCATTATGTGGGCAGGACTTTTATCCATCCCACCCAATCGATGCGTGACTTCAACGTCAGAGTCAAGTTGAATCCGGTCCGCTCGCTCCTGAAAGATAAACGCATTGTCATCGTCGAAGACTCAATTATCAGAGGAACTACCGGCAAAAGTCGGGTCCGTTCACTCCGTGACGCAGGGGCCAAAGAAGTCCATATGCTGGTCAGTTGCCCGCCAACCCGGAATGCCTGCTATTATGGTATTGATTTTCCCTCTTCCACAGAGCTGATCGCCGCCAAGCGTACCGTGGAAGATATTGCCGATTATTTAGGGCTGGACTCGCTTCATTATCTCAGCTTGGAAGGATTGGTTGAGGCTGCCGGCCTGGGAAAGGAAAATTACTGCCTGGCCTGTTTCGATGGCAAATATCCGGTGGCGCCCGACCTTCATTTTCACAAAGGAGCTCTAGATACGTAAGGGCCGTCAAGGACGGATGCTGCTGTTTTAAAAGCTGGCCTGTACAGCGCTTTACGAAGAACCCTTTCTTTTATAGCAAGAATTTAAGACTAAAACTCAACTCACATCATCGCCTTGAAACAAACAATTTCCATAGACGCCTACGAATGCAATGGCTGTGGTTCATGCGTTGAGATCTGCCCTGAAATATTCCGAATGGATGAAACTGGAGAGAAGGGAGAGGTCATAAATCCCGATGTCGAGATCACACCCCTGATAAAAGAAGCGGCCGCCTATTGTCCGGCAAAATGTATCTCTTTTACCAAAAATCTGCGATGACTATTGAGCATGGGCTGAACCAGCAGCAATTAACAAAAATATTTGAATCGGGAACAACCTGCGATCCTTTAGACGAAATCCTTTCCCTGGTTGCCATGACCCAACCAGCCTTCAATCCTTCCCTGCTCAACAAACTGAGTCACGATGTGACAAGGCTTTTTTGCGGAAACTATCCAGGATTTCGTGCCAGTACGACCCCGTACCATAACCTCAAACATACCACCAGCGTGGCCCTGGCCACAGCCAGACTGCTGCATGGCCTGACCTGCACTGGCCAAGATATTCCCATCCAGGTCATGGAACAGGCTTTATATAGCGCATATTTTCATGACACTGGGCTACTCATGGAGACTTCAGACAGGGGGACATCGGGTGCAATTTATACTCAAAATCATGAAGAGCGTTCCATAACTTTCATGACCCAATATCTTGCCGAAAACAATCTTTCAAATATCCTCTCCCTGGAATGCTCTGCCGTCATCGAATGTACAAATCTTACCCTTAACCCAAAAGATATTACCTTCCCATCACCGGCATCAAAACTGGCAGGATACATCTTAGGCTCAGCAGATATTCTCGCCCAGATGGCCGACAGATACTACCTTGAACGCTTACCTTTTTTATTCCAGGAGCTCAAAGAAGGTGGACTAAAAGACCATGATTCTGCCATTGCTCTCATTAAAGACACCACCTTTTTTTATCACAACATCATTACCGAAAGATTGGAAAAGTCATTCGCCAACACAGCAGAGGCGATGCAGGCACATTTTCACCAGCGATGGCAGATTAACGACAATCTCTACTACACCAATATCGCGAAGAATATCGACTATCTCAAAAAAATTCTTTCACTATGCGAAGATAAACTGGAATGCCTTGGCACCTTTCTGAAAAGAATCCCACCGGTCTGACTACAAACCTTCGTTGAAGAAATACAGACAATTGGACTGTCTCTATTTCTTCCGTGGGTCTGCACCCGTCTCAAACATCTCAAAGAGATCATAAAAAAGCCTGGCAACAGCGCTGAAATGGGTTGCTGAACCTGAACCAGCATATGCCTTGGTTAACTCCATGGCCCTGGCAAAGCTCTCCTGACTCTCAGAACTCTGTGGATTCCTGACCACCTGGACAAGCGCTTCTCCCACATCTTTTTCTTGCATCATTCCCCCGTTTCTCTCTTGCCTGCGATTTAAAATCTAAACAACCTCAATATAGAACGGAACACATGTTGTGCTCTCTGCTCAAAAAAAAAGCCGAATCCTTTATTACAAGAATTCGGCTGTACTTCCTGGTGCCGGAAGGTCGGAGATGGTACGGGAATCGAACCAACTCACAACATCTTGTTATTATTGAACATTGCCACATTCCTATTTTTCGAGTGTGCAGGAAATTGTGTAACAAGTGTGTAAGCACATAATAGACGATACACAATCGGAAGTACAGTGTAACGACGAAGGATCGGCGTTTTTTGCTGTCCGAGTGCATCCTTATAGGTTATACGCTACTAAGTGCTTTCTTAATTTCTTGTGTAAATTTTTTATAGCTATCACAAGCGTCGCGAAATTTTGCTGCAACATTTTTCACTTTATAAGCTTTTTCTGGTTTAACCCAGATTCTAGCGATATCTTGCGGATATATTTCTACCTGCCCGCTAGAGCCATTAATGTACCTTATAATTTGCTTTTTACCGTAATCGGACATTAAGTATGCTCCAATGTACCAAGCCCAATCCGTATCAGAAAACCGAAGGATGGTAATGTTTGTTGATATTGGAGTCCAGTCCGGCCTTGGCCTGCTCTTGCCAAGCTCTATTCAAATTTACAGAAATAACGATACCCTGATGTCCAGTTTGTATCTTCCATAATGTCGGGAAAGGATAACTGGCACCGTTTATGTTTTTCTGCTCTTTGCCATCTCTTTTTTTTGCGACTCAGAGCTCAACTTATTGTTCAAATCTTCGGGGTCACCTTTCCCCAAGTAAAAAAATCGTCATGAGTTTCCTACAAGGTCAGCGCACCAACCATATGAAACGAATAGAAACACAAACGTTTCACATACTGTTTCAATACCATTTCACCGTTAAATCAAATATTTGAAATACTTACGTTTCGTTTTGTTTCAATGCGCCCGATAAGAATAACAGGTATTGAATCATCCATCCTAGCAATAACCGTCTGATTTTTTGATAAAAAAATATAATTATTGACTTGGCACGCTAACTGCACATAAAATACAAAATTGTTCGCAAAAGCGGGCATTCAATCTTTTCATGATTCCGGAGGAAAAATATGCCATCAATCGCCATTTTGTCCAGCTCGTTTACAAACAGCAGTGAGATTGTTGACGAATTGTCTGTATTGTCAGGCTGTCAAGTGATTACTGATCAGGACGTTATCCTGAAAGCTGCAGACAAACAGGGTGTGAATGCCCAAAAATTGGAACGAGCACTCTCTGGCAAGAAATCAGTTTTTAATGAATTCACCCTGGAACAGGAACGTTGTCTCAGTATGCTGAAGGCCACGATCGCCGATATACTAAAAGAAAATGATCGCAAGCTTTTTGTTGGTCTTATTACCCATCTGATTCCTTCAGAAATTACTCATGTGGTCAAGGTGTTACTTTTTGACAGCAAGGCCAACCGCATTGAGAACGGAGTAGCCTCCGGGCTCTCTAAAACTGATGTCCATAAAGAGATCAAGAAAAGTGATGTTGCCGCCTTTGGCCTGACAGACTTTCTCTTCAAGAAAGAGGCCTGGGACGCAAGTCTCTACGATGTTGTCATCCCGGTGGCGACAATGACACCTAAGGAAGCGGTACAGCTGATTTTGACCTGCAGGCAAAAAGAAACTGTTAAAAAAACAGAGTCATCACTGCAGGCTACCGAGGATATGGCCTTGATTGCTCAAGTCGAACTGGCTCTCCTTGCTAAAGGACACAATATTGAAGTGTATGCCCAAAACGGCAATGTCATTCTTACCGTGAACAAAAGCGTCCTCCTGTTTGATAAACTTGTCAGTGAATTGAGCTCGATTGTCAGTGAAGTAGAAAGTGTCAAAGGTGTAGAGGTTGTCAAAGGAAAGGATTACAAAACTTCCATCTATCGTAAGCAAAAATTTGAGCTTCCCTCAAAGGTTCTTCTTGTTGATGATGAAAAGGAGTTGGCGCAGACTATTTCCGAGAGATTGATTAACCGGGATGTAGGTACCTATGCGGTCCATGATGGCCAGCAGGCCCTCAATCTGATTGCCAGTGATGACAGCAGACCGGATGTAATGGTCCTTGACCTGAGAATGCCCGGAATGGATGGCATCGAGGTACTTCGTAAAACCAAGGAAATTAAATCCAATATAGAAATTATCATCCTTACCGGTCATGGTACGCAGAAGGATCGAGAGATTTGTATGGAGCTCGGCGCCTTTGCCTATCTGCAGAAGCCTGTTGATATCGAGGAGCTGTCTGCTACCATCTATGAGGCACATAAGAAGGCAGCATCAAATCAGCATTAAGAGCTCAGGAAAAACAAAGCAGCGTTGGTTGAGCCTCTTACAAAAAGTTCAAAAGTCCTCTCCCCTCTTGTGGGGGAGGGTTAGGGGGGAGATAAAGATGCGATAAAGTCAGCACATTGCGCTTTATCCTCCTCCTGACCCATCCCCCCATTGGGCGGGGGATTGTATGTGTAAAAAATTTGGAGTCTCGCAACCTCGCTTACCTGCAAGAGGTTCGGTTGTCGTAACATAAAAAAAGGAGAAGAAAATGAGTGAAGCAATGGATGCTAAGATCCTCTTGGTGGACGACGAAGAGGAGTTCTGTGATCTCCTTTCTGAACGTCTGGAGCACAGAGGAATGAAGGTGAATTCGGTCAATAGTGGCGAGGAGGCAGTCTCCAAGGTTGAAAATGAGAGCTTTGATGCGATCATTGTTGATCTGTCCATGCCCGGCATTGACGGCCTTGAGACCTTGCGCCAGATTAAAGAAAAAAGGCCTGATCTTGAGATTATCATGCTCACCGGTCATGCCACTGTCCAGAACAGCATTGAGGCGATGAAGCTTGGCGCCGAGGATCTTCTTGAAAAGCCAGTGGACCTTCAAGCTCTGATGGAGAAGATCAAAGACGCCAAACACAAAAGAATGGTAGTTTTAGAGAAAAAAACCAGCGATGAGCTCAATGAAATCATGAAACACAAGGCCTGGTAAACATGCCTGATTCCTAACGCCGACCGGCGTTTATACGCGTAACTCCCCGCCTGAACACTTTTTAGATTTGGCCATGAACAAGTGGTACAGGTGTGGTGCGCTCAGAATTGATTATTAACAATAGTAGCTGCCGTGAATACCTCTGAAGCAATCAGTCAGAGATAATATAAATTAAATACAAGGAGGCTCGTTGTGGCTGAAAATTTCCCTCTAGTAAGAGACGTTACCATTCTCCTGGATCGTTACCCCCACCTGAATGAGCATCAGACTCTCCAGGATGCGATAACGGAAATTCACTCTTTTGCCGTTGGTGAAAAAGAACGTATCCGTTATTCCAGTCTTCTCATTGTGAACGACAGCAATCAGCTGGTGGGCAAAGTGACTCTCAATGATCTTTTGCATGGCCTGGTGCCTCGTCTTGTCGAGGCCACAAAGGTAGAAAAATTTGAAGGTAAGGGCTCTGAATTTTCAAATCTGGCAATCCTCATGGAGGATTCATTTTTCAGCAATTGCAAACAGCAGAGCCAGAAGAAAATCAGCGAGTTCATGAGCAAAATACCGCTTATGATCACAGCGGATTCCCCGCTCTTAGAAGCTTTAGTGATGATGCTCAACACTGAAAATACAATCCTGCCGGTGGTTGATGAAGATAAGATCATCGGCGTTGTTTGCATGGAAGAGCTTTTTACGGCAATCACCAGCCAATGTGCATTGTAACAAAAAAAAGAGTGGTCTACGCCAGGGTTGACACCTGACCAGACACCAGAGAGTCATTACTTATTTTTAGAAAGAAGGGTGCGACAATGACAAACACGAGATCAGAAACCATGAATTTACCAAGCAAGGAGGAGCCATTCAACTGGAAGCGGCTCTTCTTCCTCTCACTGGGCGTGGCACTGTTCGCCATCGTCTATTACTCACCCCTCTGGCCGGATGCCGTTGATCCGCAGGGAAAAAATTTCTTACTGACCAAAGAAGGTAAGGGCGCCATAGCTGTTTTTTTGCTGGCAGCAACCTGGTGGATTTTTGAGGTTCTGCCCATCGGTGTTACCAGTCTGGCCATCGGTATCCTACAGGCCCTGTTTTTTATCCGGCCGGCCAAGGTGGCCTTCAAGGACTTTATGGACCCCTCCGTTCTCTTTATCGTTGGGTCCATCGTCATCGGCATGGTCTTCACCAAGACAGGGTTGACCAAGCGCGTCGCCTACAAGATGCTCTCCATTGTTGGAGAAAAAACGAGCCGGATCTATCTGGGTTGCTTTGTTCTTACCGCGGCACTCACCCACATCATGGCCCACACTGCGGTTGCGGCCACCATGTTCCCGCTGCTCATGGCAATTTATGCCCTCTACACCGACGAGACGACCCCGACTAAATTCGGCAAGGGTCTTTTTATCGGCATGGCCTATGTAGCCGGTGCCGGCAGTATCGTCACCCTGCTTGGTGCAGCCCGCGGCGCCGTAGCCCTGGGTTTTTACAAGGACATGACCGGCATCGATATCAGTTTTTTCCAACTGACTTACTATATGGCCCCGATCGGCTGGGGTATGACCTTCCTGCTCTGGCTCTTCTTCATGTTTGTCTGCAAACCGGAAAAAGAGTCCATTCCAGGACTCAAGGCAAAGGCCTCAAGGATGTACAAGGAACTGGGCGCCTGGAGCTCCAAAGAGATCATGGCCTCAGTGATCGTTGGCAGCACCATCCTGATTATTGCCCTCAAATCCTTTGTTCCCGCCCTGGCCTCGCTTGATAAGACCGGTATCCTTCTTGTCTCCACCGTTCTCTTTTTCATTGTCAACATTCTTGACGTCAACGACCTGGAGGAGATTCCCTGGAACATCGTGCTGCTCTTTGCCGGTGCCATGTCCATCGGCTTTTGCCTGTGGGAGACCGGCGCGGCCAAATGGATGGCAGTCAACTGGCTCACCCTGTTCCAGAGCGCCCCGGCCATTGTCTTTATTCTTGGCATGGCCTTCTTTGTCCTGATCATGACCAACTTCATCATGAACGTGGCCGCCATTGCCATCTCCATGCCGGTGGCCCTGGTCATTGCTCCCTATCTCGGCGTTGCCGGCGAGGTCATCCTTTTCACCGCCCTCGTTACCGCCGGCATGCCCTTCCTGCTGCTGGTCGGCGCGGCGCCCAATGCCATCGCTTACAACTCCAAACAGTTTACCACCGGTGAATTCTTCCTCTACGGTATTCCTGCCAGTGCTATACTTATGGGAGTACTCTTTCTCGCCATCCAGTTTATCTGGCCGCTGATGGGTATGTCCATCTATCTGCCTAAAGTATTATAAACCGCTTATATAAAAGTAGTTCATTGATAGAGCAAGAAGCAGTAATGTTCGGTTAATTGTCTGCGTTTAGCTTCCCTTCCTCCATCAGGGAGGAAGGGACATAGCTATTCCATCTGATTGTAGCCTGCAACAGGCATGAGAGAAGAGGAGAATACCACGGTGAATACAGTACTGTGCATCTTAACATTTGCGGCGGGGCTGCTTCTGGGGATACCGGAAGCAGTGCTTGCATCCGCAGGGGGCCAAACCCTCGACCTGACCGCCCACTGGGTGGGCTATGCGGCCTTGGTCATTTTTGTCGTGGCTTATCTGTTTGTTATGGCAGAAGAACACACCCATCTGCGCAAATCAAAACCGGTGCTGCTGGCCGCCGGTCTTATCTGGGGACTGATTGCCTGGGTCTATGCCAGTCACGGTCTGAATCATGCCGCAGAGATTGCTGTCCGCCATAACCTTTTGGAATACGGTGAGCTTTTTCTCTTTCTGCTCGTGGCCATGACCTATATCAATGCCATGGAAGAAAGACAGGTATTCGAGGCCCTGCGTGCCCGCCTGGTCTCTGCCGGTTTTTCCTATCGTAAACTATTCTGGATTACCGGCTTACTGGCCTTTTTTATCTCCCCGGTCGCCGATAACCTCACCACTGCCCTGCTTATGTGTGCTGTGGTCATGGCCATTGGCAAGGATAATGCCAAATTTGTCATGCTCTCTTGTATCAATATCGTAGTAGGCGCCAATGCCGGCGGTGCATTCAGTCCCTTTGGCGACATCACCACCCTCATGGTCTGGCAGAAGGGAATCGTACCATTCTGGACTTTTTTTGCCCTTTTCATCCCTGCGGTGGTGAACTGGTTTGTCCCGGCCCTGATCATGAGTTTTGCCGTTCCTAACATCCAGCCGACCGCCTGCACGCTGGATATCAAGATGAAACGGGGCGGATTTGTAATTATAGGACTCTTTTTGTTGACCATCTGCACCGCAGTCTCTTTTCACAATTTTTTACACATGCCACCGGTTATTGGTATGATGACCGGTCTCTCTTTTCTGAAAATTTTTGGTTACTACCTGAAGAAGACCCATAAAAATGGTCATAACTCTTCTGGATATGATCCGAATAAGGCAGAAGAGGAACTGGGTGATACCGTGGCCTTTGATGTCTTCAAGAATATTGCCCGGGCCGAATGGGATACCCTTATGTTTTTTTACGGTGTCATCCTCTGCGTGGGCGGCCTTGGTTTTATCGGCTACCTGGCCATGGCCTCCCAGACCATGTACACCGGTTGGGGCGCCACACCCGCCAATATCATGGTGGGTGTGCTCTCGGCAATCGTTGATAATATTCCGGTGATGTTTGCGGTATTGACCATGAAACCGGAGATGTCCCAGGGGCAATGGCTGCTGGTGACCATGACTGCGGGGGTTGGCGGCAGTATGCTTTCTATCGGTTCTGCGGCAGGCGTTGCCCTCATGGGTCAGGCCCGGGGCATGTACACCTTTTTTGGCCATCTCAAATGGACGCCGGTTATTGCCCTTGGCTACGCGGCCAGTATCTATGTCCATTTTCTGATTAACGGCAGATATTTTGTTCAGTAAGCTGTTGTCAAAGAATCAATTGTAACATACAGTACAGTGACAGCATAAGGGGCCTTAAGAAATAAATTAAAATGTAATGGTTATTTCTTAACGGCCCCTAAGCAGTATCAGAAGGAGATTTTTCAGATACTAAAAGGAGCCCCGGAAGTAATGGTCGAGGAGACGTGGCAAAGGACAAACAATGTTCTTTGTGTCTCTGCGGCTCTGCGCGAGGCCAAAGGTTTACTGCGTCATTGAGACCATGCCTATATCATCCACCATCTTAGTTGAATCCGTATCCATCGCAGAGATATTGAATGGCGTGCCCCTTGGCATTGTGCTCCTCGACCGTTCATTATGTGTGCTCCGGATGAACCGCTTTTTTGAAGCCCTTACCGGTTATTCTGAAGAAGATGCTCTTGGTGTCCCTGGCAATTTTATCATCCGCAGTGACCTGCACACCAGAGGCCAGCCTTTTCGACAGATATTGGTGAGTGGTGAGAGCCTTATTCAGGAAGGCACCATTCTCAACTGTCACCGGAAAAAGCTTCCCATTCTGTTCACCATCTCTCCTCTCCATGACAGTGAGGAGCAAATAGCCGGGCTTATTGTTGTCCTTGAAGATCTGTCTTCAGTTCGGCATGCTGAGCGAAATGCCGGCGGAGTTGATTGCATGGCTAAGCTCCTCGGGCATAGTCCTAAAATGCAGGAAGTCTTTGAACTCTTACCTGTCCTGGCGCGAACCGACGCCTCACTTCTTATTACCGGCGAAACAGGCACAGGAAAAGACAAGATTGCTGAAGTGATTCATAAGACCTCGAAAAGAGCACGTCAGCCTTTTATTAAGATCAACTGTGGAGCTTTACCGGAATCCCTGCTCGAATCCGAGCTCTTCGGCCACGTCCGTGGTGCATTTACCGGCGCTATCATGGATAAACCCGGTATGTTCCGTCTTGCTCAGGATGGAACCATCTTTCTCACTGAAATAGGAGATTTGCCTTTATCCCTCCAGGTAAAACTTCTCACTGTGCTTGATGACATGGAATTCTATCCGGTAGGGGGGTGTACGAAGGTAAAAGTGAACGTCAGGGTGATTGCCGCCACCCATCGGTCGCTACGCGAGCAAGTAAGGGATGGGTTGTTTCGAGAGGATCTTTTTTACCGTCTCAATGTATTACAGATTCATCTTCCCCCTTTGCGGGAAAGAGAAGGCGATATTCGCCTCCTCCTTGACTATTTCTTCCGGGATTTTGTCTCCCAACTCGGGAGCCATATTAAAGGGTTTTCAAATGCCTCTCTTGAAGTGCTTCTTGCCTATGGCTTTTCGGGTAATGTCCGCGAACTCAGTAATATTGTCGAATATGCGGTCAATATCTGTCCCGGGGAACAGATAACACCTGAGTATTTACCCAAATATCTTTTCGCTCCGGAAAACCACCAGAAAAGTGTTGTTCCGGGCCAACCGGCCTCTGTCTCGTCCAGAGAAGAACGACGACATCAGACTGCTAATAAAACAGAAACACATTCTTCGGAAAACTGGAATGAGACGGAAAGGGAAATGATCCTGGGTGCCATGAAAAAAACCGGCGGCAACCGCACGAAGGCTGCCGAACTTCTGGGCTTGGGTCGAACAACCCTTTGGCGTAAACTTAAGGCACTATAAGGAAATTTGATTTTTTTATTCTGTTGATATGAAAATACTGATCACCATATCCGGCGATAATGTCGCCCCTCGATTTGACATGGTCTCCGAGCTCTTAATCGCAAGTTACAATCCCAAGGGGCTCACGGGAAAACCTCGTACCATACTCATGGCAGGGCCCTCTCCTGAAGATCTCTGCAGCCTTATTCTCAAAGAGGATATAAACATAGTCATTTGCGGGGGGATTGAAGAACGCCACTATAAATATCTTGCCTGGAAAAAAGTAGAGGTCTTTGACTCTGTTATTGGCCCATTTAATGAAGTCCTTGATCTGGCAATGAAGAATAAACTGCGGTCCGGTACGATTTTACTCTCGGCAAGAAATGTGAGGGACACCTGATGAATATCATCCAACGACTCAAGACCCAGGTTCTGCCGGTGGACCCGGAACGTGTCACCGATGAACTTTTTCGTAAAAAACGCTATAAACGTTTTCGCTTATCTCTTTTCTTGGCCATGAATCTCATCGGTTTGATCCCCATGCTGCTCATAGCCGGCCTTGGTTATTTTCAGTATCGAGATCTGTTGCAGAGAAATGAGCTTGATCAGCTACAATGGAACATGGAGGGAGCCCAGAAGACACTTGAGTCTTTTGTCCACGAACTGCAAGCCGTGGTCAATTTTGTCGCCCACGATGATCGCTACAATGAACTTCTTGATCAGAAAAATCTCCAGATTCTTTTTGATCGCATTAAAAAACAATATCCTTATTTTGTTTCCCTTGGCGTCATTGATTCACATGGTATTCAACAAACCTATGCTGGCCCCTACAATTTACAGGGAGAAGACTACAGTCAGGAAAAGTGGTTCGCGGATGTTCTCACCAAAAAGGTCGTCATCAGCGATGTTGTTATGGGCTTTAGTCAGGCCCCTCACTTTGCCATCAAGGTTATAAAAAAAATCCCGGGAACCAATGAACATTGGGTCTTGCGGGCTACCATCCATCCAGAAACCCTCTCCAATTTTATTGCAACCATTCACACTAAGGCCTCTGATGATATTTTTATTGTCAGTCGTGACGGTATTCTGCAAACACCATCGCTTTTTTACGGTAATCTTCTTCACTCATTCCAATTGAATGAGCAGCCAACGACTGAAGGCCAGATCAGGCAGATGGTCGATAACTACGATAAGCACATCCTCCAGGCCAGCGTTTTACTGAAAAACACGTCATGGATCCTGGTTCTCACCAAGGAAGGATATATCCATGGCAGTCAATGGTCCTCATTTCGCCGGAAGCTTTTTTACATATTTGCCGGCTGTTCTATTATGGGGCTGCTGATTACCATCAAACTCTCTAAAATTTTAACTGAACGTATCCGTGAATCTGACGAGAAACGCCACGCCCTAACAGCCGAGGCAGAGCACACTCACAAGCTGGCCTCTATCGGTCGCCTGGCCGCAGGCGTTGCCCATGAGATCAATAATCCTCTGGCCATCATTGATCAAAAAGCCGGTTTGATTCAGGATATACTGGAGTTCGGGAGTGATTTTGACAATAAAGACAAGGTGCTCCATTCGCTTCTTGGCATCCATAATGGAGTTAACCGATGCAAGGTTATTACCCACCGTCTCCTTGGTTTTGCCAGGAGGATGGATTTCTGCGAAGAGCAAGTTCAAATAAATGAGGTATTAAAAGAGGTACTGCCTTTCCTGGAAAAAGAGGCCATGTACAATCATATAAAATTTAACCTTAATCTTCAGGAGAATCTGCCGGTTCTTTTTAGTGATCATGGCCAGTTGCAACAAATCTTTCTCAATATTATTAACAATGCCATCGATGCCATCGGCCATGATGGCGAGATCACGATTACTTCGCAGGTAGAGGGTGACAGTGTGGTGGTAGGGATTCAAGACAATGGGCCTGGTATCCCGGAGAAAATCCTCCAGCAGATTTTTGAACCTTTCTTCACCACCAAAGAGACAGGAAAAGGGACCGGTCTCGGTCTTTCTATTACCTATGGACTGGTCAAAAAACTGGGTGGTACAATCCGAGCAACGTCAACGCTGGGACAGGGTGCATTTTTTGAAGTTCGTTTCCCACTTAGCCTTTAACAGAAGAGAGTGAAAATGACTAAAATTAAATTACTGATTGTTGATGATGAGTTAGAGTTTGCCGCAACTCTTGCAGAGCGCATGGAGTTGCGTGGCATTGAAACCCAGATTGCAAATACTGGTCAAGAAGCTTTGGAGAAGGTTTATTTTTCCCCTCCTGATGTTGTTATTCTTGATCTTAAAATGCCTGACATGAATGGCCTTGAGGTTTTGCAGGGCATCAAGGCTTTGCATCCCTCTATTGAAGTGATAATGCTCACTGGTCATGGCTCCACGGCCAGCGGCATTGAAAGTAAGGAAAAAGGAGCTTTTGATTACATCATGAAACCTGTTGATCTGACAGAGCTTCTTGAAAAACTAAAGCTGGCTTACGAGAAGCGCAGCAAGGTAGAAAAATGATGGATGCTATGACGGAAAATTCAATTCGGCAGGAGCAGATCGAGTCTTTTGGCAGGTTGATGGCCGGGTTTTCACATGACATGAAAAACCATCTGGGTATTATCCGGGAGTCTAACGGGCTGATGGGTGATATCATTGAGATGAATGTCTTGGGCGAAGATGAAACAACGATTCAACGGCTAAAAAAGGCAATCTCGTCTATTGAACGCAGAGTGTGTATAGCTGCCATTATGTTGCAGCACCTCAGTGGGCTTGCCCATCGATCGGATACACCCTGTTCTTCCTTTCTGGTAAATGATTTGTTGACAGAGGAATGTACATTTCTGGAGCGTTTTGCCAGATTGAAACAGGTCAAGCAGGTAGTGGAACCAGGGGAAGATCTACCTTCGGTTTACAATGATCCTTCCTTGTTACAACACATTATTTATCGGGCATATCTTCTTTGCCTTGAACAGCTCAATCCCAATCAGAGTCTTGTCATTATTACTGGTCGTAATGGAAAAAATGTGACAATTACTTTTCGTCTTAATGGGATTTCACAAGGGAGCCTTGAAACAGTGTCGTTTAATAATCTGCTGCCAGCCATCGAAAAGCTGGAGGGTACACTGAAGAAGGGTGGAGAAAACCATAACGAGATTACCCTGACAATACCATCCTTGTCCGTTGCGGAACAGTGACAGGAGTTTGCAATCGGCGCTGCTTTTCTTTGGTAACAATATTAACATCTCAACTTTCCGGCTTATGCTGTGAAACGTAAAGTTATCACACAAATATATGAAATAATAAAATATTTATATTAAAAAGTCCTTCGCTTCATGACATATTGGTTTTGCGATAAACATCAATAATATCAAGGAGGAAGGACTAAAATGGATATTACCAAACAACATCAGGAGCAACAAGAGGCAAAACGACAGCAGGGTAAAATCTCTTCTTTCATTAGAAACTTTCAGGTCGGCACCCTTCTCAATAAAAGCGGTATACGGAAATTGAGAGGGATCTCGCCCCTGACACTTTTTTCCGCTATTTTCATGTTGCCTTTTGAGGGGGACAATTTCTACAGAGGAATAGTCACCAATGCCGACTTACCATTTAAGAAGAATGCGGCCTATGATT
>Ga0180732_1000562_pt1 | contig 30245 bp, 26 predicted proteins | sample KR11_01MetaG_FD_148674 | JGI IMG/M metagenome (GOLD analysis project Ga0180732, IMG submission 148674) | Groundwater microbial communities from the Olkiluoto Island deep subsurface site, Finland - KR11_0.1 MetaG | ecosystem: Environmental > Aquatic > Deep subsurface > Groundwater | place... | reverse complement strand
TTGACCCTTGTTTTTCACTGAAATAACCAATTGGGATGAAGACCCGATCCGCTCCCCTTGTTTGACCGGCATGGACCATCCCAAAGATTCCACCGTCAGATCCGGTTGGGGAACCGGTTTGACCAGCGGCTCGGGAAGCCGGGGAGAAACCGGACTGGTTGGTGCAACCGCAGGGCGAGGGGTTTTTATGGTCAACTGGCCTTGGGCTCCATAAACAAAAGAAACCGGGAAAACCAGAGACATGAACATCCAAGTGAGCCAGCAGGTAGAGGGTATAAATTTCATCACAAAATTCTCCTTTAACAATCAAAAAATGGTAATACCTAAATTCAGGTAGTGTCCATGAAGGCCGCAATCCGGAAATGATTTTAAAAAATTTACTATTTATTCATCCTCCTTGTCAATGGACACAACGAGCCATGAAGACGCAAGGGTTCCTGCCAGGCTAATACACGGGTATCAAAAATTCATTGAATACCCATTTCCCAAGGAGGAAACCAGTGATCGACGAAAAAAAGAAGGATTTTAACAAACCGTGAAAGAAAAGCTGCAAATCGCAGTCCGGGCCCTTGTGGAGCAGGTTCTTCGTGAAGGAGACCTGAGCTTCTCCTTCACGGGCCAAAACCGAACGGTGGAGGCCATTCGTGCGCACCAGAAGGTCCAGAAATCACGCCCTGCAGGATATGAACCTGAAGTCCGAGTTTCCCATCAATTGGAAACGGAGTCCTTTCTGCTGGAGATATCCGGCCGGATAGATGGCGTTTACGGTTCTGAAGAAAACGCCCCGGAGGATACGGTTGTAATTGATGAGATCAAGACCACAACGAGCGATCTTCAGGCGTATGCGGACTCGGACCACCCGATCCACTGGGCCCAGGCAAAAATCTATGCCTACATGGTGGCCAACGCCCGAAACCTCCGCCGAATCCATATTCAGCTCACCTATTATCATCTGGATACCGGGCAACAGCTTGAAATCCGCAAGCCCTTTGAGATCGAAACCCTGGCCGATTTTTTCCATGGCATCGTCAGCCGGTATCTTGCCCGGGCATCAATTCTGGCGCAGTGGCATGAAACCCGGAACGCCAGCCTAAGGGCTCTTTCCTTCCCCTTCCCGGATTTTCGTCCGGGCCAGCGGGAAATGGCGGTCCAGGTGTATAAAACCATTCAGCATCAGCGTCAGCTAATCGTCCAGGCACCCACGGGCATTGGTAAAACCATGACCGCCGTGTTTCCAGCGCTAAAAGCGCTGGGGCTGGGGCTTGTTTCAAAAATATTCTATTTGACCGCCCGCACAACGGCCAGAGCCGTGGCCGAAAAGGCCGCTTTCGCCATGGCCCGAAAAGGACTCCGGGTGAAATCCCTTACCTTGACGGCCAAGGACAAGATCTGCTTCAACCCCGAATCAGCCTGCAATGCAGAGGAATGCTCCTATGCCAAGGGACATTTTGATCGCGTTGATGCGGCGATCCATGATCTTTTTACTTCCAACCAGGATGCTCTCACCCGGGAAGTCGTTGAAGAAGCGGCAAGGACGCATCATGTCTGTCCCTTTGAATTTTCCCTGGATCTTACCCTCTGGGCGGATATGGTTATTTGCGATTACAACTATGCCTTTGATCCCCGGGTGTATCTTCGAAGATTTTTTACCGAAGAAACCGGCGATTACACCTTCCTGGTGGATGAAGCGCATAATCTGGTGGACCGTTCCCGGGAGATGTTCTCTGCTGAACTTCGAAAGCAGCCCTTTCTGGATCTCAGAAAAAACCTGAAAGAAACGCTTCCCGGTCTCTATAAAACGATTGGGCGGTTAAACGCGCAGTTCGTGAAAATAAGGGCCGCTTGCGAGGATGCCGGTGGAGAAATGGCACAACCGGAAGCGCCTCCGGAGATGTCTTCTCTTCTCACCGCCTTTCTTTCACAGGCTGAGAAGTGGCTGGTTCAGAACCACCCGGCTGCCTTTCGTGAACAACTTCTCGACCTCTATTTTGAGGTGGGATCGTTTCTTAAGATCCTTGAAGGCTACGATGAAAACTACATCACCTGCGCGGAAAAGAGCGATAAAGATCTTCGCCTGAAACTTTTTTGCATCAACCCTGCGGATCGAATGAAGGCCGCTCTTGCCCGATGCCGATCGGTTGTCTTTTATTCCGCAACGCTCACGCCGACCGACTATTTCAAGCAGCTCTTCGGTTGCAGCGATGAGGCTTTTTGCCTTTCACTCCCCTCCCCTTTTCCCAAAGAAAACTTTTGCCTGCTCCTGGCAAACCACATTTCCACCCGGTATCGAAACCGGGAAGGCAGTTTAAACGACCTTGTCCGGCTCCTTTCCGGGCTGATCTCCGGCTCCCCCGGAAATCTTCTGATTTTCTTCCCCTCCTACCAGTATATGACCTCAGTTCATGGAGCGCTGGTCGATGATTCCCCGACCACGGAAATTCTGATCCAGGCCCCCGGCATGTCGGAAGGGGAACGGGAACGGTTTTTGGAACAATTCACCTGTGAAAAAGGGCAGCGCCTTGTGGGATTTGCCGTCATGGGCGGTGTTTTTGGTGAGGGGATCGATCTTGAAGGGGAACGCCTGACCGGGGCGGCCATCGTGGGCGTGGGGCTTCCCGGAATTTCCGTTGAAAACGAATTGATACGGCAATATTTTGACCGTATCGATGGTACCGGGTTCGACCATGCCTACCTCTATCCGGGCATCAACCGGGTCCTCCAGGCCGGAGGCCGGGTAATCCGCTCGGAGACCGACCGGGGAGTGGTGATGCTCATTGATGAGCGTTATACCACGGCTCGTTACCGGAACCTTCTCCCCGACCACTGGCAGCCGGTCCGGGTTCGGAACGGAAAGGAGATGGAAAAGCAGCTTCAAAAATTCTGGTCGTCCTCCGGCTCCAAAATAGGACCCAATTGAATGGTTTGCCGGAACTTTTTGCGTTTTGATACGGATGTGTTATATATTGGCGACAAGATCGATTCATGCAGCAAAAGGGCCCTCTTTTCCATCAGAACTCGACTGTCCTTTCAACACAATCAAGGTGAAAACAGTCCCGTGAGGGTTGCCCGATTACTGCTCTTGGATTCAACCGGCTTTCTTAATACCTGAATCTTGCTTCTTTAACCTTCAAAACGAGGTGAAAAATGGCTGATGAACCCATTGATTTTCGTGAGACATTGAAAAACGCCAACCCGAATTTCAGAATCCCCAAAATAGAATTGAAACTATCCAGGGGTGTTAAAATTCTCATTGTCGTCATCGCACTGCTCGCGATGTCCTACAACATGCTGTTCGTCTATGTGCGCCCCAACGAATACGGAATCAAGGTGGTGCGCATCGGCATACACCGGGGGGTGCAAAGCCATTTTTACTCGGCTGGCGTGCATCTGGTGATCCCAGGCCTTCATGAAATGCACCGCATGCCACGGGATATTCAGGTGCTGGAACTGACCAATTTCCCGAGCACCGCCGCTGATGCGGCCCGCAAGGACAAGGTGGCCCATATCCAGACGTCGGACGGTTTTTTTGTGGATGTGGATGCTTCCATCCTCTATCGCATTGAAAACCCCTACCTGGTATTCACCAAAATCGGCCCCGGCAAACTCTTTGAGGAAAACGGGATTATTCCCAAGGCTGAGCCAGCCTTGAAAGAAACCCTGGGCAAGCTTACCACGGAAGACTTCTACAACAGCCCGAGACGGGTTAAAAAGGCAGAGGAAGCCCGTGACCGGCTCAATCAGGAGCTAAATTCCAAAGGAATCCGTGTCGAACAGGTTCTGGTGCGTTACTTCCGGTACAGCCCGGAGATTCAGAAAAACATCGAAGAGAAGAAACTCAAAGATCAGTTGGTTTTTACCAATCAGGCCGCGGCCAGGGCTGCCAAAGAAGAGGCCGAGCTGAAGAAGATCGTCCAGGAAGGCGAGGTGATTGTGGAAGTGGAAATGGAACAGGGACATGCCTATGTCACTCGCAAAACCGCTGAAAAGGACCTGTATATGCGGGCCAAGAAAGCCGAAGCCAATCTTCTGGTGAAGCTGGCGGAAGCCGAAAAAGTGCGCCTGAAAAACGATGCTCTCAAGGGCCTGGGTTCCGAGCGCATGGTGGGATTGAAAATGGCCGATGTATACAAGGGACTGGATCTCATCGTACTGCCCAGCGACGGGGTAGCCGGAGTCAACCCGCTGAATCTGGACAAGACCTTAAAGCTCTTTGATGTCCGCAAGGGAGGTGACCAATGAAATCTTTGATAAAAGGGGTTCTGGCCCTGATCTGGTTGTGCAGCCTCAGCGGTTGCCTGTTTTACTCCACTGGAGAAACCGAAGTGGGGGTACGTACCAAAAAGTTTTCCATCTTCAGCAAAAAAGGGGTTGAAAACAAAGCTTATCCCCCAGGGAGCACCTATATATTCCTGCCCTTTGTAAACGATTGGAACACCTATGATATTAAATTACAGAACCTGGAAATGGTTTTTGAACCCGGTCGCGGCGATCGGCGCACCCATGATGAACTGCTGTTTAAAACCATCGACGGCAACGATATCAGCCTGGACGTGATCATTGCCTATCGCATTGACGCTGAAAAAGCGCCCTTTATCCTGCAAAATGTAGCAGAGGACAACATCATGCTTCGGGACAAGATCGTTCGCACCATTGCCCGGAGCAAACCCCGGGATATCTTCGGGGAGCTCACCACCGAAGAGTTCTACGTGGCTGAAAAGCGCGAGCTGCAATCCCAGAAGGCAAAGGAAATCCTGCAAGACATACTCGGTCCCATGGGCATTGTGGTGGAAAAGGTTCTGACCAAAGACTATCGCTTCAATGCTGAATACCAGAAAGCGATTGAAGACAAAAAAGTGGCGGATCAGCAGGTGCAGAAAAATCGTTCGGCCCAGCATGCAGCCCTGGAAGAATACAAACGTAAGCTGGAAGAAGCCAAAGGGGAAGTCAATAAACTTGTGGCCGATGCCGACGGGGTGTATCGCAAGGCCAAAATCGAAGCCGATGTTTACTACGAAAAGCAGCAATTACTGGCAGAAGCCATTCGAGCCGAGGGCATTGCCGAAGCCAAAGGCATTCAGGAAATGAACAACGCCCTGGCCGGGTCAGGCGGCGAAGCCTTCGTCAAGCTGAGCATCGCTGAAGCCCTTCAAGGAAAACGCATCATCCTGCTGCCGGTTTCCGAGGGAGGCATGAACTTGAAAACCACGGACATGAACCAGTTGATCAATACCATGGGCATCAAAAGCCTTTCCGGAGGTCCATAGACAAAACCGGTAAAACCATAAAACTGTAAAGCAAAACCTAATTCCTATTCAACAGCTTGCCCATCATGGATGATTTCTTGCCGTTGTTCTTCATCCAGAGTTCGTCAAGCTTTGCCTCCAGTTCATCGATTTCACAAGGCTTGGTGAGATAATCACAGGAGCCCAGCTTCAAGGCCTCCAGAGCTGTTCCAATGTCTCCATGGCCGGTAAGAACCAGGGTTTGAATTTTCAGATTGCGCTTTTTCATTTCGTTCAGGGTGGCCAGACCGTTCATGCCGGGCATCTTCAAGTCCAGAATCATGAAATCGTATCCTCCCCCGTCTGATAGCGCAGAAACAGCACCCTCCCCGCTGTTCACGATGGTCACCGCATGCCCCCTGTTCTCCAGAAGCTTCTTCATGTTTTTCGCAAAATCTTCCTCATCATCCACCAATAGAATTTTTGCATTTTCCATAATACCTTCCTCCTCCCGTTAAACGGATTGCTTGAATTTCATAAGAAGAGGCCGGGCCTTGGCCCGGCCTTGTGGTTTTTAGAACGGCCACATTATTGGGATTAAAATACTCATAATTACCCAGGCGATGAGATTCATGGGGATACCGATTTTCAGAAAGTCGCTGAACCGGTAGCCGCCTGGACCAAAAACCATCATGTTGCACTGATATCCGATGGGGGTGGCAAAGCTTGCGGAAGCACCCATCATGATGGCAAAACAAAAGGGTGTCCAACTCACCCCCATTTGGGTGGCCATGGCAAAGGCAATGGGCCAAAGGATCAGGGCTGCCGCATTGTTGGTGACCATCTCGGTTAAGATGGAAGTGGTAATGTAAAGCATGGACAGGGCCATCCACGGGCTTCCCCCGCCCAGGCTCACCATTTGGGTTGCAATAAACGCCGCCGCACCTGTTTTCTCCATGGCCTTTCCAATACCGAAGGCCGCGATGATGACCAGAAGCACCTGCATGTCAAGATTTTTATACGCCTGGCTGAACGTGATGCATCGGGTGGCCATTAGAATGGCCGCGGCCACCACAGCGGCTTTGAACATGCCCACATCGAAAAATGTTGCGCAAAAAATCATGCCCACCATGACCACACAGGATAGAATCGCCTTGTTGTAACGGGGCGTAGCCGATTCCTCCAACTGGCTGATGAGGTGAAAATCCTGGGAGTTCTTGTTTCTTTCATAAAACTTGGGGTTGGTTTCAAGAAGCAGGGTGTCCCCTTCCTCCAGCACCACGTTGCCCAGGGAACCCGTGATTTGCTTACCTCCCCTGGAAATGGCCACCACCACAGCATCGTAAACCTGGCGGAAGTGAGTCCCCACTATGCTTCTGTTGAGAAACCGGTTGGAGTTCGAAACCACGGCTTCCACAAAGCAGCGATCCGGGCGTGGGGTTTGAATCTCAAAAAGCCTGTCCATCACCGGTGTAAGACCCTTGATTTTCTGAACCTCTGAAATCATCCCCAGAACCCCGCCAAAAACCAGGCGGTCGTCTTCCTCAATCTTCAGGCTGTAATCCGTGGCGGGAATTTTTTCTTTCCCTCGAATGATTTCAATGAGGTTGATTTCATTTTCCTCGGTCAGCTCCGCCTGGCGAAGGGTTTTTCCAATCAACACGCTTCCGGGGGACACGATCATCTCCGAGGTGTATTGTTTCGGATCCCCCATCTGCTCGATGGCGGAGGCCCGGTCCGGAAGAAGCCAGAGGCTCAAAACGGTGACTACCACAAACATGATCAAGGCAAAAGGCACCCCGACTTTTGCGATTTCAAAAAGACCGATTTGAACCCCCAACTCCTTTTGAATCACGCCGCTCACCACCAGGTTGGTGCTGGTACCGATGAGGGTGCAAGTTCCGCCGAATATCGCCGCATAGCTTAAGGGAATCATCAGCTTGGACACGGGTACTTTGATCTTTTTGGCCCAGGCCTTTACGGCGGGTATGAAAATCGCCACCACCGGGGTGTTGTTGAGAAAAGCGCTCATCACCGTGATGGGGACCATCATGCGAACGATTGCCGAAGAGGTGGTTTTGATCCGGGGAGATAAAAGGAAGGTGAGCAACTGTATGGCCCCGGTTTCCGTAAACGCCCCGGCCACAATAAACAAGACGGCCACGGTGAGCATGCCCTGGTTGGAGGCTCCTTCCACGGCTTCCTTATCCGTAAGAATTCCCGTGACCATAAATAAAGCAAGGGTCGCCAGACAAACCCACTCGGGGGGAATCCGTGTTTTTGCAAGCATTACGAACATCAACCCCACGCTAACCAATGTGAACCACATCTGCCATTCCATACATTCCCTCCTTTTATCTTTTTCCGGCTTTTTCAGTCCAACATTCTGTTTCACTCATAAATGGATTCTCGGGGGTCACAAACTATTTTGCATGCCCGGAATGCCTTCATCCTGATAACAATCTAACAAGCCCTCCTGCTAGTCATCCCAGGTTCACAGGATTATGGAAACGCCCTCATGACCCGCGGGCCTGATGAGTGACCTATATAAACATCATAACCGCAAAAACAATGCACGTTATGCCGCCTACGAGGGATACGGCAAGTTTTAAGATTTTATCCGTCTTTTCATCTTCCATTTGTTCTTTATTCATTTCCATTTTTTATCTCCTTGTATTGTAAAAACAATTGATCCTCGAAACTTCATGGCCACAAGGCCCATAAATAAATACCATAACCCGTTAGCAGCAACCCTCCTTTCCAGCGATAAAGTTTTAAACCTCCATAGGCAAGAGGCAGTAATAATATGGAATAGGCCACCATGACCCATAAATCCATGGCTGTGATTCCAACGGCTTTCAGAGGCTTAACCATGGCCGATGCGCCCAAAATTCCCAACAGATTGAAAATATTGGATCCCACCACGTTTCCCACGGCAATGTCAGGCTGTCGGCGCAAGGCTGCCACAAAAGAGGTGGCAAGTTCAGGAAGACTTGTTCCCGCCGCGATGATCGTAAGCGCGATCACGGCTTCACTGATTCCGAGAATTCTGGCGAAATCCGTGGCGGAAAGGACTAGAAGCCTTGACCCCAGAATGAGAAGCAGCAACCCTCCGCCGATGAACAGGAAATCCAGGCTCAGGGATTTGGAAAGACCGGGAATGCCCTCCTGAAATTCAAGTTTAATATCCGGTCTGTTCTCTTTTTCGGCCATAAAAACGGTGAATACGGTGTAGGCGATAAGGCCTGAAAAAAGAAGTACGCCGGTCAGTCTGGACACGGTTCCCGTGGACACTAAAATCAATGAAACCAGGGCCGCAACAATCATAATGGGAATATCAATCTTGACCAATTTAAGATTGACATGGATGGGACAGATCAAGGCGGTTATCCCGAGGATGACCCCGATGTTGAAGATATTGGACCCCACCACGTTTCCAATGGCAATGTCCGACTGGTTGTTTAAAGAAGCCCCTACACTCACCACCATTTCCGGCATGCTGGTGCCGAAAGAAACAATGGTCAAGCCGATGATCAAAGGGGTCAAGCCCAACCGGATGGCCAAAGAAGCGCTTCCCCGGACAAGGCCCTCTGCACCGAGGGTCAATGCAACCAATCCAATCATTAAAAGTATGAAGTCCTGATAAATCAGCGTATCCTCCCTGCATGTGATTTTATATTCATCGATTGGGGCAATTCCTTTTTCAGCAGTCGCATCACCAGCACAATCAACCCCAGAACGGCAATGGCCCCGCCCATGCCCACGCCCAGCATCGTTAAGCCGAATTCCAAATCGCTCATTTTAGTTTCTCCTTGGCTGCTCCCCTTCTTCCGTGATCAGGTGATCCACCATGGCAAGATCCACATAGTCATGGGAAAAAGTCGTGATTCGGAAGTCATAATCTTTCTCCGTACGGTTGCCTTCTTCTTTAAAGATATTCTGATCCGGCAGGGGCTTATGGGAAAATTTCATGGATTCGACAAACAGGTAGACGGGAACCTTGTAAGCGTGGCAGATGCTCACCACGTTGGCGGTGCCCAGCCCAGTGATGGCCTTGCCGTCCAGGGTGATGGTCACGGCACTGATGAAAAGTTTGTTGGCTTCACCAAGGTAGTGGCTCAGATTGTGCTCCGAAATGAGCAGGTGGGGTACCTGGTGTTCAGCGAGGGCGTCGACCAGATCCTTGGTGCGATGGAAATCCTGCTTGAGAATCAGCACTTGAAACGGTCGTTTGGATTCGGTATGGGCCCGGACCAGGGCATTGCTGATATATGCCGTCGGGGAGTGAACAATGATAAAATCCCCCGGTGCAATCAATTCCATGCATTGCTCGGTCACCATTTGAGTGTCTGTTTCAAAACGTTTAAGCTTGTGGTTGAGAATCTCAATGGCCTTGGTTTTTGCCAATTCCAGGCCTTTGTTCAAGTGGGCCTGCAATTCCACCTCGAATTCTTCGATAAGGTGAACCAGGGGAACCACCGCAGGCTCAGCATTACGGATAACCTTGTTTAGCTCCATCAACAGGGGCCAAAACTCGGATTCCGTACATTTGAGCCGCCTTATGGCATCCATATAAGATTTGAGGGCCGTCAGGGTGGTACGGGATGTCCCCATGGCGCTCATATAGTCCCGAATCAGGGGATACAGGGTTTTATTGACGTTTGTTTCCATAATCGTATCCATTTTCCGTATGCAAAATCCATTTTGTTATAGATATATCCACAAATAAACCACCAGAAATATTGATGAAATCATTAAAGAGAGAATGGTTCCCGGGGCACTCCAACGCATATATTGACCAAAGGTGACATGCTCGCCGGACCGCTTCAGGATGGCCACGGAAACGATATTGGCCGATGCGCCGATAAGCGTCAGGTTGCCGCCAAAACATGCCCCCAGGGAAAGGGCCCACCATAAAATATTGTTGGGAATGGGGGTATTCTGGAGCATCATATTCACGATGGGAATCATGGTGATGGTAAAAGGGATGTTATCGATGAATCCTGAAGCAATTCCAGACACCCACAGCACCATCAGTACCATGACATAGGGATTGTCGCCCACGCTCAGGAAAATGTTGCGGGCAACCCACTCGATGACTCCCTTCTCTTCCATGGCCCCCACCAGAATAAACAGCCCTGCGAAAAAGAGCAGCGTACTCCATTCCACTTCCAGGAGCATGTGCTCAACGTCAACCCGGGTGATGCTGAACAGAATCATGGCCATGGTTAGAGCCACCACACCGGCCGAAAGATGGGTGATGGTATGAGTGACAAACAAAAGTAATGCCACGCCCATGCAACTGATACTCTTGATCAGGAACGGCCGGTCGATTTTAAAGGATAGAAAATCAATATCGATTTTTTCAATCAACAGTTGAACGGAAAACAGCTTGGCCAGGTTGTCGTCAATGGGCTTGAATCGGCTTCGATTTGTGGCGAGAAAATAGAAAATTACACTGACCGAGGAAATCACCACCGGGATGAAAAGGTTGCTGATAAATTGATTGAAGGTGAGCCCCACCTTTGAACCGATGATGATATTGGGCGGATCACCGATTAAAGTGGCGGTTCCGCCCAGGTTGGATGCCATGACCAGAGCCACCACATAAATCTTGGGGTCCAGGCCCATGCCGCGGGTCAGCTCGATGATAATGGGGACCATGATGAGCACGGTGGTCACATTATCCAGGAAAGCCGAAAGAACGGCAGTGGCAATGCTGAACATCACCAGGATTCTGACCGGCTCACCCCGGGTTAGTTTGGCTATGCGAACCGTCAGGATTGTGAAAAATCCTGATTTCTTCAGCACCCCGACGATCCCCATCATACCAATGAGCAGCATGATGGTCTCGAAATCGATGAATTTTGCCGCTGAATGGACATCGATAACCCCGAATATGAACAGGATCATTACACCCAAAACAGCCGCCGTTGCTTTATGGAGCCATTCGAACGAAATGGCCACATAAACCGCCACAAACACAAAAACAGGAATCAAGGCATTAAAAGACATTTTTATATCCCTCGTATTAAGTTTCAAACGCGTGGCAATACTATCATACGAAAATTACAAACAGCTTTCCATGACATTACAGTTTTGAAAGGTTGGCCGGATGAACGGGATCATTTCTTAGGATAAGGGGTGCGAGTTTTTACTTTCAAGGAAGAATCGGGAGAGCGGCTGTCAATGGACAGGCAATTGCACGGTAAAAATGGACCCGGAACCCGGCACGCTCGATACCTGAACATCGCCCAAGTGAGCATGCACCACAGCGTTGACCACACTTAGCCCCAGTCCAAGGCCTTTTTGGGTGGCACCGCCTCCCCGGTACAGGCGATCCCAGATCTTTTGAATTTCTTCAGGCGGGATCCCGATGCCTGAATCAATGACTTCTATCTGAACACGATTGGGCAGATTTTTTATGGAAACGCCGACTTCGCCGCCGGGTTCCGTGAATTTCACGGCATTGTCAAGGAGGTTGGCAAGCACCTGGCAGATGCGATCGGCATCCGCTTCCAGCAGAGCTTCGCCGGGAAAGTCTGTTTTGATTTGAATTCCCTTTTCCTCTGCCACATAACCATACATGTCCACAATTCCCTCCGCCAATGGAACCAGGTTTACCGGCTGAAGCCTGAGCCGCATGGTTCCGGCTTCAGCCTCTGAAATATCCATAAGCATATGGAGCATGCGAAGGATCCGGTCGGATTCATCCACGCATTCCTGCAATGCTTCACGATAGACCGGAGCCGTATGATCCTTCTGCAGGGCAGCCTCAGCGATGTTCCGAAACCGGGTCATGGGGGTTCGCAGGTCATGGGCCACGCTGTCCAGGGAACCTTTCATTCCCTGAATCAATTGATTGATCTTTTCAATCATTCGGTTGAAAAGTCTTCCCAATTCGTCAAGTTCATCCCCGGTGTGGGTTTCAGGAACACGGGCATCCATCTTTCCGGCCTCTATGAATCCCACGGTGGAAATCATATTGCGCATGGGCATCAGGGTTCGACGGGACAAAAACGCACCGCCACCCACAGCCAATAGAATCAACGGAATGGAAATCACCAGAAAACTCTGCTCATAGCGCTGCAAATCCGACAAGCGCTCCTCGGTGCTGATGCCCACCTGAAAAAGACTTCCGTTCGGTTGGCTCGCGGTAAAAATTTCAAGGGTGTACGTTTGCCCCTGGTTCGGTAGGTTTATCCATTTTCCTGTGGTTTGTCCGGGCAGTTCTTTCAAGGCCGCAAGATCGAATTCTTTCCAGTACTGTGGGAAAAAGATCTTCTCCTCCTTTTCCGGCCCATGAATCACCCGAGTAAAAAACGGATTGTTTTTCCTGAAACGATCGTTGTCCATGACCGTTTGATTAAAAGCCGCCCAACCTCCGGAGTTGTAATGTCCCTGAAGACTTTCAACCTCATCCCTGATCATCTGGCGATCCTGCCTTGCCAGGGTGTTCTCCAGAAACAGATAGGCAAAAATCGTCAGGCCCACAAAGCTGCATGCGAAAAGAAAGGAATACCCGGCAGCGATTTTAAAGCCGATGGTCCGGGGGACTTTAAGAATCTGTTGGATGGATAGCATATCCGATACCGCGAATGGTTTGGATGAGTTTTTGGGGAAAATTCTTGTCAATCTTGTTTCTCAGCCTATGAACCAGAACATCCACCACGTTGGTTTGGGGATCAAAATGAAGATCCCAGATCTGTTCCATGATCATGGTTTTAGACACGGTTCGCCCCCGGTTACGAATCAGATATTCCAGCAGGGCGTATTCTTTGGGCTGAAGATCGATGGTTTGGCCACCCCGGCGGACCTTTCGTTCAATCAGATCCACGACGAGATCGGCGCAAGTGACCCGATTGGCTTCAATGGGTTTTGAGGATCGCCTCACCAAGGCCTGCACCCTGGCCAGCAGTTCGGCAAAAATAAAGGGCTTCACCATATAATCATCCGCCCCCCGCTGAAGCCCTTTGATCCTGTCATCCACCGTATGCTTTGCGCTGAGGATTAAAATCGGCATATCAATTCCCCGGTGACGCAAAAGGTCGATCAGGCTCAACCCGTTAAGGTTCGGAAGCATAATATCGATTATGGCCACATCGTATGGGATTTCTTCGGCAAAATGAAGGGCCTCCTCGCCGTCTTGCGTGTCATCGACAACAAACCCGGCCTCCTGAAGTCCTTTTTTAATAAAAGAACAGATTTTTGGATCATCTTCCACCAGCAGGACTTTCATATCGCCTCATTTACTCCGATTCATTGGGATAAATTTCAAGAAAACAACCCCCTAAATTAGGTGACCGTAAATCATAAGCCTATCCCTGTTTAAATACAATCCTACCGTTTAAACCGACCTATCTTTTTTTTCCACCACCACCAGGGCTCGTTCCATATCCGAGCCGGGAAGCTGATAATATTCTGTTTTGATGGAAATCTGATCCGGATGAAAGCCGGACTTTTGAGAACCGTCATTCATGAGAAGATTCACCTCCTCCAGTTCTTTGTCCACATTTTTTCCTTTTAAGGCAATGATGCGACCGTGGGGGGCCAGAAAAGGCAGTCCCCAGGGAATCAACCGGTTCAGAGGGGCAAAGGAGCGACTCACCACGGTTTGATATTTTTCGCGATAGACCTCCAGCAGCCCCAAGGCTTCCAAACGCCCGTAAACCGCTTCACCCTTTTCCAGCTTCAAAGTCCGGATCACATGTTTTAAAAAACTGACCTTCTTCACCGATGAATCCACCAGAGTCATGGCCAGGGAAGGCTTGAGAATTTTCAGGGGAATGCCCGGAAAACCGCCTCCCGAACCCATATCCAGAACAGCGGTTTCCTCTTCAATCCACCTTGCGGGTGCGATGGAATCCAGCACATGTTTTACGGCTACTTCATAAGGATCGATGATGGCCGTTAGATTCATTTTCCGGTTCCACGCAAGGAGCATCTCGCAATGAGCGGTCAGTTGGTCCGCTTGGCCGTCATTCATGGGAATTCCCATGGAGGCGGCCCCTTCCATAACGATTTTTTTCCATTCTTCCGATGGGATATTTATTTTTTGCATTCTTCGGGTTCCCGGCCATTAAGCGCGTGCAGCTTGTAAAATAGAATAGGTTCTGATATTTGGTTTTTTATGCAAACAGACAAAACAAAACAACTGATACTCGCATCCAAATCACCCCGAAGACGGTACCTGTTGAAACAGGCAGGATTGGATTTTTCCGTGATTCCCAGCAGTGTGGACGAAAAATCCGTCCCTGTGTCTTCTCCTTCGGAATACGTCAAAACCCTGGCCGAACTCAAAGCCAGGGACATTGCCGCTCAACACCCGGAAAGCTGGGTCATCGGGGCGGATACCATTGTTTTCATCCACCATACCATATTGGGCAAACCCAAAACAAGGGAGGATGCCCGAAACATGCTTCGGCAATTGAGCGGGAAAACCCATGAGGTGCTTACGGGTTACTGCATCGGTTGTGAAAGCCAAGGGGATTATTTTTCAGAAACCGTCAAAACCGATGTTTTGTTCAAGGTTCTGACAGACCAGGAAATCGAATGGTACGTCCACACGGATGAGCCCTTCGACAAGGCAGGCGCATACGCCATCCAGGGTCTTGGCACCTTTCTGGTAAAAAGCATTTCCGGTTCCTACACCAATGTGGTGGGACTGCCGGTCTGCGAAGTGATCGAACACCTGATTCAGAAAAAAGTCGTCGGTCTTAAGGTTCCGAAATGACATCTTTCGATTTTGATAGCATTGGGAAAAATATCGCCGAGGTGAGGCATACCATCACCCGGACGGCCCTGGCATGCGGAAGAAACCCGGAATCCATTCGCCTCGTGGTGGTGAGTAAAACCATGCCCTGTGAAATCGTAAGCCAGGCTTTGAAATCCGGGATTCAAATCCTCGGGGAAAACTACATTCAGGAAGCAACGTGCAAAGCGGCTGACCTCGGGGAGTTTCCGGTGTCCTGGCACTTCATTGGCCATCTTCAGTCCAACAAAGCCAAAACCGCCGTCCAATTGTTTGACTTGATTCACACCGTGGATTCCCGGAAAACAGCCCTTGAATTAAACCGGCAGGCTGAGAAAATTCATAAATGTCAGAAAATTCTCATCCAGGTCAATGTGGCCGGAGAAGCCACAAAATCCGGCATTGCTCCGGAGAAAACTCAAGAACTCCTGGAAGAAATCAGCAGACTTGATCATCTTTCCGTCCGAGGCTTGATGACCATGCCGCCCTATGAGAAAAACCCGGAATCCGCAAGGCCCCATTTCAAGGCCCTGTATCTTCTTGGCAAAACCCTGGAACAGGCTGGCATTTCCGGTATTTCCATGGAAGAGTTGTCCATGGGCACCACCCATGATTTTCCCGTGGCCATTGAAGAAGGCGCAACCCTGGTCCGCATCGGGACCGCCATTTTTGGAAAAAGAAAATGAAAATGCTGCTGCATATCTGCTGCGGGCCCTGCGCCGTGTACCCTGTGGAAACCCTCAGAAGTCAAAATATTGATATCATGGGTTATTTTTACAGAAACAACATCCACCCCTTTTCAGAGTGTGCCAAACGGGAAGAGACCCTAAAAACCTATGCGGACAACGTTCAATTGAAGGTGATTTTCCAGGAAGGCTACGATCTGGAAGGTTTTTTGCGAAACGTGGCTTTTCGGGAAAAAGATCGGTGCGCTTACTGCTATCACGCCCGGCTGGAAACGGCCGCAGGCATTGCAAAACACGGAGGGTTTGACGCCTTCAGCTCCACCCTGCTCTACAGCAAATTCCAGAACCACGACATGATTCAATCCATTGGAAAAAGTGTGGCCAAATCCGTGGGAGTAGATTTCTATTACGAAGATTTCAGGACCGGCTGGAAAACCGGCATTGAGCATTCAAAAAAAATGAACCTCTACCGGCAGCAATACTGCGGCTGTATTTACAGCGAAAAGGAAAGGTTCTACAAAAAGGAGAGATCCTAACCCGGAAACCATACTGCCCATGTATTCACAACTGATTTACTTTGTTTGCGCCATTCTTATGTATTCGTTTTACCAGCCCAATGAAACCCCATTTTTCAGTGTTCAGGAAACCCTCCTGCTGGTGCTTCTTGTCATGATGCTTTTTTCACTGGTCACAGGAATCCGGTTCAGCAGACTTGCAAAACAATCAGGACCGGTAGACCATGCCATGCTGGAGAGTCGATTTACCAAGATCAGCACACAACACACCCTTGCCGCCTTAGGATTATTCGGATTGATGATCTATGGTTTATGCCTGCCGGATTTTCTGATGAAACCGGATATCGTTTCGGTGGTTCCGTCCCTCGCATCGTTTGCAGGGATCTTGATATTTCTCCTGCTCATGATGACTGTCTGGAAATTTTCCCACAAGCTGTATTGCCGAATTTATCATAATCCGGTTTCGCTCTTTTCATTTATCCGGTCAAATTTTGCTTTTGCTCTGCCGGCCCTGACCTTCTGGATAACCATCAACTTTTGTTCAGACCTTCTGAATCTGGTGCCCCATGAAGGATTCCATGGGTTTATCACCAGTGACCATGGAGACGTTCTTTTTTTCCTGGTCTTCATGGCCATGGCCCTGATCGCGGGTCCGGCGATGATTCAGAAGCTCTGGGGATGCAAACCCCTGGAACCCGGCCCCCATCGAAACTGCATTGAATCTTTCTGTAATAAGGCGGAAATGAAGTTCTCGGATGTTTTGTATTGGCCCCTTTTCGGGGGGAAAATGATCACCGCAGGCATCATGGGCCTTGCGCATCCCTTCAGATATATCCTGGTCTCTCCCGCCCTGCTTCGATTGCTTACCGCAGATGAGCTGGAAGCTGTCATGGCCCATGAAATCGGTCATGTTAAAAAAAACCACATGACGTTCTACCTGTTTTTCTTGTCCGGGTTTGTAATTTTTATTTATGTGCTGATTGAGATCCTGACGCTGTTGGTCTATTCCCTGAGCTATTCGTTGGATGACGGACTCGGGATCATGGCCCATGCTTCAACCCTCACCCACATCACGGAAAGCGCCTGTTTCATCCTCGGTTTTGTTCTTTATTTTCGCTTCATCTTCGGTTTTTTCATGCGGAACTTTGAGCGCCAGGCCGATACTTATATCTTCACAATGATGGAGAACGCGGTTCATCTGATTCACACCTTTGAAAAAATCGCTATGAACAGCGGGATCTCATCCAACAAACCCAACTGGCATCATTTCAGCATCCGGGAAAGAATCGGTTTTCTAAAGGCCTGTGAAAATGATAAAAGTCTGGTGGAAACCCATGATAAAAAATTAAAAAAGTCGCTGATCCTGTTTTCCTTTGTTTTGGTTTTCTTCAGTTTGATCTTATACAGCCCGGTCTGGCAAAACCATAAACAACAGGTTTTAAGCCAAGCGTTTTTGCATGATATCCAGGGGCAGATGGAAAAAGATCCTGAAAATCCTGCTTTGTATGAATTATCGGGGAATGTCTATCAGGAACTAAAATCCTATGAGAAAGCTGTCGTGGCATATGAAACCGCTTTGAAGCTTTCCCCGGACAATCCTAGAATACTAAACAATTTTGCCTGGCTCCTGGCCACCTGCCCGATGCCGCAAATCAGAAATCCTGAAAAAGCCGTTGCGTTGGCAAGCAAGGCCGCCGGGATCATGCCTGCACCGGAATTTCTCGATACCCTGGCAGAAAGCCTTTTCGGAACCGGACAGATTCAGAAAGCAATGGAAAATTCAGCAAAAGCACTTGAGGCTGCAAAGGCCAATCCGATGCATTACGGGAATCAGATGGAATATTACGAGGGCCAGCGGAAGAAATTCGCAGATAAGAGTCTGAGACCTTAAGTCGTGATCCCTATGGCGGGCTTTTCACAAAACCGGTTATTTTATGGTGACCTTCCTCACCTGAAGCAGGTCGCAATTCCCGGAGAAAATTTTAGCGATACCGTCCTGGCGAAGGGTGGTCATGCCATCAAAAACCGCCTGGTTCCGGATCACTTCCATTCTTTCCTTGGTTTGGATCTTTCTTTTCATATCATCCGTGCCCATGAGAAGCTCATGGATCCCCATGCGCCCCCGGTATCCGGTCTGGTTGCAGGCTGCACACCCTTCACCCTTATGCAACTGGAGGTCGTCTGTGTAAGGGATATTGAGGGTTTTTTTAAATTCTTCCGGCCCGTATTCCCTCACCAATTCGTCGTATTCAGCCCGGGTGGCATGATAGGGTTTTTTGCAGCTTTTACAGAGGGTCAGAACCAGGCGCTGGGCCAGAATGCAGAGGATCGCGTCCGCAAAGTTAAAGGGGTCCATGCCCATGTCCAAAAGGCGTGTTATGCTTTCCGGCGCACTGTTGGTATGCAGGGTTGAAAACACCAGATGGCCGGTGAGGGATGCCTCGATGCCGATATGGGTGGTTTCCTTGTCCCGCATTTCACCCACCATGATCACATCCGGGTCGGCCCGCAGAAATGCCCGCATGGCAGCGGCAAAGTCAAAACCGATTTTCGGTTTTACTTGGACCTGCCTCAACCCTTTTTGAGTAATTTCCACCGGATCTTCAGCCGTCCATATTTTCTTGTCCACTTTATTAATATGGCGTAAAGCGGAATGCAGGGTGGTGGTTTTTCCGGAACCCGTAGGGCCGCAAACGAAGATCATGCCATAAGGCCTGGTAATGACGCTGATAAAATTATCGTAATTGGCCTTTGAAAAGGCCATGTTTTCAAGCGGGATGGGCTCGCCGGAATGCAAAATACGCATGACAACGTCTTCCATGCCCCCCTGGGTGGGCACCGTGGCCACACGAAGTTCAATGTCTTTGCCGCCGTATTTCTTAAATCGGATTTTTCCGTCCTGGGGTTTACGCCGTTCGGCAATATCCAGATCCGACATGATCTTGATACGGGAAACCAAGGCGTTTTTATAATTGTATGGGATCGTCTGGTACAAATGGCAATTGCCGTCCACTCGAATCCTAACCTGGGTCGCCTGTTTTCCGGAATAGGGTTCGATATGGATATCCGATGCCCCACGATCAAAGGCATCCAGAATGATCTTGTTCACCAGTTGCACAACCGCGCTGTCTTCCTCGCCAAGGCCGGATTCGGCATCCTCTATTTCCGAAGCTTCTTCCTTGAGCTGAGAGATGATGTCATCAATGGCGGCCATTTCCTTTTCATCCTGGGTGAACAGGGTCACATAATCCAGGATGTCCTGTTTTAATGCCACACATAATTTGACAGGCTGGTTAGGGAAAAGCGCCTTGATCTCATCGATTTTCTGCAAATCATGGGGGTCGTTGATGGCAATGACGATCTTTTGCTCTTCCATGCACAGGGGAACCCAGCAATTGTTCCGCATGAAAGGAACCTTGAGCCCGACGAGAAGTTCTCCTGGAATGGGGACGTTGTTGTTATAACTCACAAAGGGAATGCGATAATATTTGCTGAGGGATTTGCCCAGATCCTTTTTGGGTATTTTCACCTCGTTTACCAGATGCTCCTCAACAGCCACCCGCCGCTTTCTGGCATCCGCCACCGCTTTATCCAGTTCCTGTTGGGTGATAAACTGGTTTTCCAGCAGATAACTGAATTTATGGATCCTTCCCCTCTCAATCCGTTTCTGATTATAAAAGGCAATGGCCAGAATATCCGCCAGTTCCTTGATGGATCTCTCATCGTAATCTGTGAAGGCGGTGTCGGAGGGGCGGTTTAAGAGCTGGACCGCGCCGAGAAGCTGTTTTTTAAAAACAATGGGGCAACCCAGAATATGCTTGGTTCTATACCCGGTACGCTGGTCCCAGCTTTTATCAAAGGTCAGGCCGGGATCGATATTCATGAGTTCCTGGTCATCATAAACGTCCTTGATGTTGACCAGCTTTTCCTTAAAAGCGCAAAACCCGGCAATACTTTTAGCGGAAACTCGAATCTGTCGAGCCACGGCCTCGCTGCCGGATCGGATTCGGGACACGAGCTCCTGCTTTTCATTGTCCGCCACATAGATGGTAACCCTGTCGCAGTGGAAGAGATCCGTGATATCCTCTTCAAGACTGGTCAGAATTTCATCAAGATCCGTAGCAGCATTGATTTTATTGCCGATTTCCTGAAGACGGGTCCGGTAAATGACTTCAGATTCCAGGTTTTGAACCCGGTCATCAGTGATTGGGGTATTTAACATATTTTAGCGCATCGCTTCATAACATGAGTGGGTGTAGGGATATTATTCATCCAAACTATATATCGCCCATTTTTTTAAATTTTAAAACCTTTTTCACACCACCGACAATAAGCGCTATGGCAATAAAGTAGAGGCAGAATTGGAGGAAAGGATTTGATAATTGTTGATATTCCATTATCTTATGTGGTATTTCAAACAAAAGCGCGACCCCCATCAAAACCAGGGCAACCCCCCAAATTACTTGAATTTTATTATTGTTTTTTTCCATGATATCAGAAGATTACCCTCCAAGATACACATCTTTCACCCGGGGATTGTCCAGAAGTTCTTTCGGGAGTCCTTCCAGGGCAACTTTTCCACTTTCAAGAACATAGGCATACTGGGAAATATTCAACGCAGCCCTGGCATTTTGCTCCACCAACAGAACTGTGGTTCCGGAGCCGTTCAATCGGGTGATGACACTGAATATTTCTTTTACGATCAGGGGGGCGATTCCCATGGAGGGTTCATCCAGCAGCAACAGCTCGGGCTTGGACATGAAAGATCTTGCAATGGCGAGCATCTGCTGCTCACCCCCGGAGAGGGTTCCCGACAATTGACCGGATCTTTTTTCCAGAATGGGAAACATTTCATACACGGTTTTTACCCGATCCTTGATCTCCGAATGGTTCCGTCTTGAATAATACCAGTAAGCCCCCAGCCGAATATTGTCCTCCACCGTGAGATGGGAAAACAACTGCCTTCCTTCCGGAACCTGGGAAATCCCGCAGGAAACAATTCGGTTGGCCGGAAGGGGTGTGATATTTTCCTTTTTAAAGACGATAGACCCTGTTTTTTTCCGAATCAAACCGGAAACCGACTTTAAGAGGGTTGATTTCCCGGCACCGTTGGCACCGATGATGGACACAACCTTTCCTTGGGGGACATGGATATCCACATCGTGAAGGGCTTGAATCCCTCCGTAGAACGCATTGAGTTTTTCAATCCTTAACATAATTTCCTTCATCTCCCAAATAGGCCTCAATGACTTGGACGTTTCTTTGAATTTCTTCAGGCGTTCCGCATGCGATTTTCTGGCCGTAATTCAGTACAACAATCTGGTCGGATATATTCATGATCACTTTCATATCATGTTCCACCAACAAAATGGTGGTACCTTTTTCCCGAATGGCATTGATGAGGGATGAAGCCCTGTAAGATTCTGTTTCATTCAGGCCGGCAGCCGGTTCATCCAGGCAGAGCAGGGTGGGAGATGAAGCCAGCGCCCGGCCTATTTCAAGAATTTTCTGTTCCCCCAGGGGCAGGTTGTTGGCCATTTCACCCCATTTTTGGTGAAGCCCGATGAATTTCAGGAGTTCTTCGGATTTTTTCCGAATCTCATTCTCATGGTTTCGTAAGCGCGAGGTACGCAGCCCAGACAGGATAAAGGATTTGATCTCCTTTGTATGAAACCCCAGCATCACATTTTCCAGTACCGTCATGTTGTCGAACAGCTCAACGGTCTGGAAAGTCCTTGAAATTCCCATTTTTGAGATTTCATGGGGTTTGAGGCCTTTGATGGAATTCCCGTTGAACTGGACCGAGCCTTCGTCCGGCTTTAAAAAACCTGTGATGATATTAAACAGGGTAGTTTTCCCGGCCCCGTTGGGCCCGATGATGGCGGTAATGGATCCTCTTTTCACTCGAATATCCGGTTTATAAAGGGCCATGAGGCCGCCGAATGCCATCACAAGATTTTCTATGGTTAAAATTGTATCCGGACTTTCCTTTCCCATGATTTATTTTCTCGTCCTCACTTTTTCCAGAATCATATGGGGGATGGCCGCAAGGCCACCCGGGGCAAAAACCGTGAATACCAGGAGGATTCCGCCGTAAACCAGGATTTCAAGTTCCTCGAAATACTGGAGCCATTCATAACTTAAAAAGGAAATGATGATGGCTCCGATGATGGAGCCCCACAAAAAATGCATCCCCCCCAGGGCGATCATGATCAGGAGTTTGATGCCAAAAAAGATGTTGAAGGTGGATGGATTGATAAACTTAAGGTAATGGGCATAAAGGCTTCCGGCCAGGGAAGCCAGGGCCGCCGAATAGATGAAGACCAGAAGCTTGTATTTTGCCGCATCAACCCCCATGGCCATGGCAGCGGATTCGCTGCTGTGCAGGGCACGAAGGGCCCTGCCAATGCTGGATTGAATGAGATTGGCCGTGAACAGGAAAATCGCCAGAACCAGGACCCAGACCAGATAATAATACCGTTCCACGGTATTGAAGGCAAATCCCATGATTTTCAGGCCGGGAATACGGGTAAGGCCATCAGGGCCGCCTGTGATTTCAATCTCTTCGTTGAAAATGATCACCACGATAATACCGAAGGCCAGTGTGGCCATGGCCAGGTAATGACCTTTTAGCTTTAGAGCTGGCCAGCCCACGGCGCCGGCAATGATGGAGGTGAAGAGAGTGCCTGCCACCATAACCATCCAAGGGTTCCATCCGTACCGGGTGGTCAATACTGCCGAAAAATAGGCCCCCAGGCCGAAAAAAGCCGCGTGTCCCAGGGAAATCTGCCCGGCATATCCCATGAGAAGGCTCAGGCCTATGGTAATCAGGCAGTAAAGGCCTGCAAACACCAGGATATCCGTATAATGACTAATCGCCGGAACCAACTGGGCGATGGATGGGAAGAGAAGAATTGCAACGGAAAAAATCAAAACAGGGATGCGGCTGAATTTCAACATGACTAAAACCTCTTTATTTTGCTGATCTCAATATTTCCGAACAAGCCGCTGGGCTTAAAGAACAATACCCCCAAAAGAACGATCAGGGCAAATGCGTCCTTGTATCCGGAGGAAATGAGACCGGCTCCAAAGGATTCAATAACCCCCAGAATCAAGCCCCCAAGAATGGCACCGGTGAAGCTTCCCAACCCGCCAAGAATCACTGCGGCAAAACCTTTCACCGCAAGGATGGCGCCGCGATCATATTCCATGAAAGCAATGGGGGTAATGGTGATACCGGCCACAGCGCCTATGGCTGCAGAAAAGGCAAAGGACAAGAGAATCATGAGGTTGACATTGATTCCCACCAGCATGGCTGCATCCTTGTTGATGGCGCAAGCCTTCATGGCTTTCCCGATAATGGTTTTTTCAAAAAACAGGTTCATGCCGCAAACAATGGTGACCAGGAATCCCATGATCCATAGATATTGGGGTTGAATCACCGCGCCAAAAAAGAGGATGGGGGTTCTTCCACTGAAGGCAGGCAGATCATAGGGATCTTTGCCCCAGAAGTACATGCCGATGCCTCTTAAAATAAAGGAAACTGCAATAGTGGCGATAATCAGGGTCAGAACAGAAGGTTGCCGAATGGGTCGAATGGCCAGCCGGTCCACCAAAACGCCTATGAGCGTCACCACCATAACCGTTCCGGCAAATGCGATGACCAGAGGAATTTGCACCGTCACATGCAGCATCACCATGATCAGGCCGCCCAGCATGACGAACTCTCCCTGGGCAAAATTGATGATCTCTGTTACATCATAAATGATATTAAACCCGATGGCCACCATGGCATAAATGCTTCCGATGGTAAGGCCTGTAATCAGATACTGAAATAATTGCCCGGCAAAAGTTATCTGTTCCATTTTGTTTCGCACCAAAAAATGGGGGCGATGTGAGCACCGCCCCCGATAAACGCTCTTGTCGTATAAAAGCCATTCCTGATCATTAAACCGAATGGCTTCTTGGGTTGAAATCGTTCCAAGTTGCCTTCAAAATGATGCCGCCTTATCTATCTAAGGCAACGTCGGCTGCTTGGAATTAATCGGCCAGAGCCCAGTCCCCATCTTTAACAATAACCATGTTGAAAGCATCCTTGTTCAGGCCGTTATGATCCTCGGGTGAGAAATGAAAAACCCCGTGCTGCCCGACGAACATTTTGTTGCTTTCAATTTGATCCCTGATTTTGGCTTTGTCATCCCCAACGGCTTGCAGGGCTCCGGCTACCAGGTTTAAGGCGTCCCAGGCGTGTCCACCGAAGGAACTCAGGGTTTCATTGTATTTTTCAGAGTACTTCTTCATATAATCCATGGTAACCGCTTTCTGGGGATGATTATCCGGCAGAATCGATGCAATATTGCAGGCGCCCAAAGGACAGACAATCCCTTCGGCCGCACCCGCCGCCAGTTTAATGTTTTCCCGGCTGCCGAAACCATGGCTCTGGTAAAATTTGATGCTCGTCATACCAAGATCCTTCCAGTTTCGAATCGCTGCCACCTGGGTGGGGCCGGTGGACCAGTTGATAATGGCCTGGGGAGCAGTCCCCTTGATGGAGGTAAGCTGGGTGGTTAGATCCGTGTCTTTGGGACCGTATTTTTCATCCGCCACAATGGTCATTCCAAAATCCGGAGCCAACCTTGTTAATTCCCCGCGACCGCTTGAACCATAACCGTCGGTCACCGTCATGATGGCGATCTTGGTGATGTTGCTTTTCTTCATATCATTGAAGATGGCTTCCACAGCCATGGAATCGGATTGGGGAGTTTTAAAAACCCAGGTATAGGGCTTGCCGGTTTCTTCATTGTGAACGATCTTGAAACTGGCCGCACAGGAGACCAGGGGGATCTGAGCTTCTTCCACAAGGGGAAGAATCGCCAGGGAAAGACCACTGATGGAAGGCCCGATGATGGCGCAAACCTTATCCTTATTGATGAGCTTCTTCACAGCCAGGGTGCATTTGGTGGCATCGCTTTCATCATCATAAACAATGAGTTCAAGCGGATGGCCATTGATGCCGCCGTTTTTGTTGATTTCTTCTGCGATCATTTCCGCTGTCTTTTTTTCAGGATCGCCTAAAAAAGATCCGCCGCCCGTCACGGAGAACACCGCACCGACTTTATAGGGCGCATTCTCTGCGGCCATCGCACTGTTCAAAACCAACCCCATACCCAGAACAATACTTGCTCCGAAAATCAACCATTTTTTAACCATCATTTTCTCTCCTCTTTGCTGCTCTGTTTTAGGTTTATTCAATCCGATACCATCACATATCATGTACTTTACTCCCATTGATCACGGGAATGCCGTTTGCCTCCAACATTTTCAACGCGTTATCCGTGTTGTCAAAACGGAAGATCATCACGGCGTTGTCATTTCTCCGGGTTACCATGGAATACATGTATTCTACATTAATCCCGGCGCCGGTCAACAGGGAAAGAATCCTGTGAAGCCCTCCCGGCCTGTCCTCCACCTCAATGGCAATCACATTGGTTTTTCCAACACTGAACCCGCTATCCTTCAACACTTTTTCGGCTTTGTCGTTATTGTCCACGATCAGCCGAAGAATGCCGAAATCCGAAGTATCCGCTACCGCCAGGGCCCTGATATTAATGTTTGCATCACTGAGGATACCGGTGACCTCAGCCAGTCGTCCGGTTCGATTCTCCAGAAATACGGAAATCTGTGAAACTCGCATACTCTTTCTCCTTTGAATGGAATAAGAAACAACTCATATCTTGCGGTGATCAATCACCCTCACCGCTTTGCCCTCGCTCCGGGCGATGGATTTGGGTTCTACCAGCCTGACGGTCGCGCTCACCCCTAAATATTCTTTGATATTTTTGGAGATATTTCTTTCCTCATCCTGAAGGACTTTCACTTCATCTGAAAAAAGTTTTTCCCCCACTTCCACCAGCACCGTAAGAACATCCAGATTGTCTTTCCGGTCAACGATCAACTGATAGTGGGGCTCTATGCCTTTAAACTCCATGAGAACGCTTTCAATCTGGGACGGGAAAACATTGACGCCCCGAATAATCAGCATATCATCCGTCCGCCCGCTCACCCGGTTCATTCGGATGTGGGTTCTGCCGCAGATGCACGGTTCCGGATTCAGGGAGGTAATGTCCCGGGTTCGATAGCGAATCACAGGAAATGCCTCTTTGGTGATGGAGGTGAATACCAGTTCACCGGTTTCACCGTATGGAAGGACTTCGCCGGTATCGGGGTTGATGATTTCAGGAATAAAATGGTCTTCAAAAATGTGCAACCCCTTTTTGGCCTCATGGCATTCCATGGCCACCCCCGGCCCCATGACCTCACTGAGTCCATAGATATCCACCGCCGTGAGAAAAAGTTTTTCCTCCAGCTCACCCCGCATTTTTTCAGACCAGGGCTCAGCACCGAATATGCCGAATTTAAACTTGAAATGTTCAAAAGATTCCCCCATCTCCAGGGCTGCTTCGGAAAGATGAAGGGCATAGGAGGGGGTTGCGGTGAGGATGGTGGGACCGAAATCCTTCATCAGAACAATCTGCCGCTTGGTGTTTCCTCCTGAAACGGGGATCACGGATGCACCCAGCTTTTCAGCGCCGTAATGCACCCCTAAACCGCCGGTGAACAACCCGTAACCATAGGCATTGTGAATGATGTCCCCACGGGTGGCTCCACCGGCCGCCAAGGCCCGGGCCATGAGTTCGGACCAGGTTCGAATATCCCTGGCCGTATAACCCACCACCGTGGGCTTACCTGTGGTGCCTGAAGAAGCATGAATGCGGACCACGTTATCCATGGGCACGGCAAACATTCCGAAAGGATAATTGTCCCTCAGATCCTGTTTAGCGGTAAAAGGAAGCTTCTGTAAATCCGCAATGGATTTGATGTCCGACGGCAAAATGGAATTTTTATCAAATTGTGCCCTGTAGAAAGGGACGTTGTAATATGCCCGCTCCAGAGTGGCCTGAAGCCTTCTCATTTGAACCTGCTCAAGATCTTCTCTTGGCATGGTCTCAAACCCTACATCAAGAATCATTTGCTGTATTTTCCTTCCTGAAAATGGTTTTCAAACATATATGCGGCACTCGTTCCTAAGTGGAAAATCATATAAAATAAATTGTTATGCTTTTCAATAGGTGTCAAGCAAAAAAAATCACCCCGCAAGCCCGCTCTTGAATTGAGGAATTCTTTATTCAAGAAAAACCAATAATGAATTCTTAGGACATGCGGCTTTTCTTTCTATCTTCTTGAAAGCGTGTTCGGGCTGGTTTCCTTGATGTACTGGCGTATGCCGCTTACAATTGCATCGCAGAGATGGTCCTGGTATTTTTTATTGATGAGCCTTTTGCACTCCCTCTCGTTGCTGATAAACGAGGTCTCAATCAGAATCGCAGGCATCTGCGCACCCAAAAGGACATAAAAAGGTGCTTTTTTTACGCCATTATCCTTGATTTGATTGTATTTTGTTTTTAAACCCTCATAGAGGGAGCTCTGAACATAGGCGGCGAGTCGGCTGGACTCGTTGATTTTGGCATTCTGCATCAGATCGGAAAGGATGGAATGCAGGTCGCTGATGTTCTTTTCCGAGGTGGCATTTTCACGGGCTGCCACCCGAATGGACTCGTCATCGGTGGCAAGATTCAAATAAAAGGTTTCAAGTCCATGGATGTTCTTGTTTTTATGGGCATTGGCATGAATGGAAATAAACAAATCCGCATTTTTTGTGTTGGCAAATGCCGTTCTTTCTTCCAGGGAGATGTTGCGATCGTTGCGCCGGGTGAAGAAGACTTCACAGCCCAACTCACGCTCTATTTTTTTGCCCAACAAAACCGCAACATCCAGGGCAATATCCTTTTCCTGAACATTTTTCAAATAACCCAGGGCGCCCGGGTCCTTTCCCCCATGACCCGCATCAATCACCACCCGTCTTACCCCCAGTGCCAATTGTTTTGCCAGGGCCCCCGGAGCAATTTTCTCGTTGGAATCCTTGGGCACGGGCAGTTGTTTCCGGGGTGGGGTTTCGCCTCCAGCCCCCCAGACATCCACCACAATCCGCGAAGGTTCATAAAGGGGAAAAATCTTGTAATTTTTAAAGGACTTGATATCGATTACCACCCGAACAGAGTCCTTGGTGTTCTGGGCCACCCGCACCGCGCTTAACAGGTTGTCATCGATGGGAATGAACTTCTGAAGGGCTTTTCCGGGCAGACTGTTCTGAATATCAAAATACAAACGCCGGGGTTTATTCAGGGTCGGATTCTCGTCCAGAAGATAGGGTGTGCTGTACTTCAACGGCCCCTTGGCATCCACAACCACCCGAGTATAATTGGGGTTGGACCAGTAACGGATCCCCGTAACTGCGGATTTCCCGTTTTCCGGGGTTTCAGATTCCTTGGCGGGCTTCAACGGCTTATTCCCAACCTCGCTCTCGCTTGTCCCTTGGGGGGCCTTATTCCGGGAAGCTTGAACCGGCTTGCTTTTTCTCGTTTCAGGAGGGGCGGGCCTATAGGGCCGGCTGGTGAGGTCGGCGATTTTTTTCTCAGCATTTTCTTTGTACTGGGATTGGGGATAATCCTTTAAAACCTGCCGGTAAATGTCCAGGGCCTGGTTTCTGTCTTTTTCACTGTATGCGTATTCGGAGAGCCCCTCATACATAAACCCGGTCATGTATAATCCTGCGGCAGCCCGGGGGCCTTTGGGATCGGCATCATGGGATGATCTGAATTTTTCAAGACAGATCATCCATCGGTCCCGCTGTTTTTGAGGGACGGGAAGGCTCAACAAGTCCCGGTAACAGGACTGGGCCTCTTTGAAGCTCTCCTCGGCATCCCCCCGGGTCATCCCCTTTTTCGGGGCAACCTCCGGGGTTTGGTTCGGCTGATTCATCCCGTTATGGGCCATGAATTCTTCGCCCCGGTTGCGATATTTACTCCGGGGGAATTCACCGGCAATTTTTTTCAAATGGAATTCAGCTTCCCGTTTATCTGCGTCAAGGTAGGAGACCCTGGAAAGCTCCCAGTACAGCTTTCCTGTCATGAACAGTCCGGCGGCGGCCCAGGGGCCTTTAGGGTCGGCATCATAAACCGCTTTGAATCGGTTGATGCATTGAAGCCAGTTTTCCCGTAACGCTTTTTTCTTAGGGTCATTCAGAAGTTTCTGATAGGCGTTGTCCGCCTCAAAATAGATGTCCTTTTCTGAAAGGGCAGCGGTGGTGTCGACCCAGGCGAACCCGTATAAAAACCCGATCAGAAAGAAAATGAAAATCCGATTTTTCCTGTGAAGCATATGTAGCATTTGATTTATTGGTACCCTGTTTCCGGGTTACATATCCCTTGATTTTTGAATCAAATCGTTCAGACAGTTCATGGCGTCCATGGGCGTCATTTTCGATATGTCTGCACTTCTTAACATTTCCATGATGATTTTTTCGGTTTTTTCAAACAGCGGCAATTGAACATGGGCTTTCTTTTTGGGGACGCTCCCCTTCTCCTCAACAATGATGCCGTTTAAACCGTTATCTTCATTTTCAATTTGGTACAAAATTTCTTTTGCCCTGCTTATCACAGTTTCAGGGGCCCCGGCAAGCCTTGCCACCTGAATGCCATAGCTCCGGCTGGTGCTGCCTTCCACCAGTGTTCTAAGGAATATGATCTCGTCATTCCATTCCTTGACGGCAATGTGGTAGTTTTTGGCCCTGGATTTGGCACGGGTCAGGTCCGTCAGCTTATGGTAATGGGTGGCGAAAAGGGTTTTGACCCCCTTTCCTTTTAAATCATGAAGGTATTCGGCCACCGCCCAGGCAATGCTTACGCCATCAAACGTGCTGGTACCCCTTCCGATCTCATCCAGAATAATCAAACTGTTCTCGGTGGAATTGTTTAAAATATTAGCGGTTTCCTGCATTTCCACCATGAAGGTGCTCTGTCCGCTAGCAAGATTATCCAACGCACCAATTCGAGTGAATATCTTGTCCACCAGGCAAAGGGAGGCTTTTGCCGCGGGAACAAACGACCCCATCTGGGTCATGATCACGGTGAGGGCGGCCTGCCGAAGGATGGTTGATTTTCCGGCCATGTTC